>DGYFI06203__coassemble_995_pt1 | contig 42563 bp, 35 predicted proteins | sample DGYFI06203__metabat2_low_PE_020 | metagenome-assembled genome bin DGYFI06203
TTCTCCCTGCTTCAGATGGATACGTTGGAAGCCTTTCAGTTCCTTTACCGGACGTACAATACTTCCTACCAGATCGCGGATATAAAGCTGGACGATTTCATCGGCATCATACTTTCCGGTATTTTTTACAGTGACAGAAGCCGTGATACTGCCTTGCTTGTCCAGTGTCGTAGAACTTAATGTAACGGGACTGTAACTGAAGCTGGTATATGACAGGCCGTAACCGAATGGATACAAGGGTTCATTCGGACAGTCGATGTAGCTGGTCTTGAATTTACTGAACCAGCTTCCTTCTGCCAGTGGGCGTCCGGTATTGAATGAGTTGTAATGGATAGGAACCTGTCCTACTGTACGTGGAAAGCTGGTCGTCAGTTTTCCGCTTGGGGAATAATCACCGAAAATAACATCGGCAATGGCATCGGCTGTTTCGCTGCCGCCGAACCATACATTCAGAATGGCCGGAATGTGTTCCTGTTCCCATGTCAATACAGTCGGTCTGCCTGCAAAATTCAACAGGACAATGGGTTTATTGGTTTTCAGCAAGGCTTTGAGCAAATCTCTTTGGGCATCGGGCATCTCCAATTGGGTACGGCTGCTGCATTCGCCGCTCATCTCGGAGGATTCTCCCAAAGCAGCTACGATGATATCTGCCTGGTTGGCTACTTCCAGTGCTTCCTTCAGCATTTCTTCGTCACTCCGGCTGTCTCTGGTTTCATCGGCAAAAGAACAGGCGTTTTTCTGGAGTTGCGCGTCATACATCAGGTTACTTCCTTTCGCATAGAGAATTTGTGCTTTGCCGGCTACCGCTTTCTGCAAGCCTTCCAGCAGTGTGGAGTATTTACTGGTTACTGCTGCAACGCTCCATGTACCCGGCATATTGGCTCTTGTATTGGCCAGCGGGCCAATCAGGGCTATCTTACCGCTCTTTTTCAGAGGCAATGTCTGTTTCTCGTTTTTCAGCAGGACAAATGATTCACGGGCGAGTTTCCGTGCCGCTTCTCTGTGTGCAGCCGTAAAGATATCGGTGGCTCTCCGTTTGGAATCACAATATTTGTAGGGGTTTTCGAAGAGTCCGGCTTTGTATTTGGCTTCCAGTATACGTCTGCAGGCCTGGTCGATATCAGCTTCCGTAACCTTCCCCTCTTTCACTGATTGAGCTAATGTGCCTAAGAATCCATCGGATACCATATCCATGTCAATTCCAGCTTTCAAGGCCAGAGCTGATACCTGCTGGAGGTCTCCCATGCCGTGGGCAATCATTTCGGCCATTCCTGTATAATCGGTTACTACGAAACCTTTGAAGTTCCACTGGTTGCGTAACACTTCTGTCATCAGCCATCGGTTACCGGTAGCCGGTATACCATCTACCGTATTGAAGGAAGCCATTACGCTGGCAGCACCGGCTTCTACAGCGGCTTTGTAAGGAGCGAAGTATTCGTTATACATGCGCAGACGGCTCATGTCTACGGTATTGTAATCGCGGCCCGCATCAGGCGCACCATAAAGTGCAAAGTGCTTTACACAGGCCAGAATCTGGTCGTTGCCTTTCATATCACCTTGGTATCCTCTGACCATGGCTTCGGCAATGCGGGACCCTAGATACGGATCTTCTCCGCTACCTTCGGCAATTCTTCCCCATCGTGCATCCCGGCAAATGTCTACCATCGGACTGAAAGTCCAGCAGATTCCATCGGCGCTTGCTTCTGTGGCGGCAATGTGTGCCGACTGCTCGATACCTTTCAGATCCCATGAACAGGACATGGCCAATGGAATCGGGAAAACCGTTTCATACCCATGTATGACATCCATACCGAATAAAAGAGGGATTCCCAATCTGCTCTTTTCCACAGCCAGTTTCTGTAATTCTTTGATACGGTCTACTCCTTTCAGGTTGAGGAGTCCGCCTACTTTTCCGGCTTGGATGGAGGCGGCAATGTTACTGCTTTGGGCTTCTCCGGTGATAATTTCTCCGGTTGCAGGTAGGTTCAACTGGCCGATTTTCTCTTCCAGGGTCATCTTGTCCATAAGACCTTGGATGAACTGATCCATTGTCTGTTGTTCTTGTTGAGAGGATTGGGCTCTCGTCGAAATGCTCATGGAAACTGCCATGAGCGTTAAAACTGAAAATTTAGAGAATCTCATAGTAGTTGTTATTTTAGATTGTAGACTTCTATAAAATGACATAAGGTTGTATCAGAATGGATGTCGTTACGTTCTGATACAACCTTATGTTAAACCTTTGTGGTTTCTTCGGATATTTTATCCGTCTGTTCGGTTGTCATAAAGGCAGCCTCTTCGGCTTCGTTGATGATTCGTTCTATATCATCGTATTTTTCTGTAGGTATTTCTTCTTCTACAGCTACAGCCGTAAGGGTGACCCCTTGAGGCTCTACAGGTTGAATTGCATCGGACGTTCCGGTTGCGGCTGGGTTTTCGGCCTGTTCACGGCTTGCCTTCGCTGCAAAGATAGCGTCGATGAATTTAGGATCATTCTTAATCATGCCCATTGTCTGATGGGCAGCTTCTTGTTGGGACTCCTTCTTCGAGTAACCTTTCCCTCGTCCTCCGGCAACATTTTCTACCATGACGACAGTCTCAAAAATCGGATTCTGGCTCTCATCGACAGTTTGTCCGGCTATCTGGAATTCCACTTCAAATTTGTTCTTCTGGCTCCATTCGATCAGTTTCGACTTGAAGTTGACTTCTTTGCGTGAAATCTTTTCCAGGTTCAGGTATTTCCCGATAATCCGCTCTTCCATGAATTTCTTGCATGCCCGATAGCCGCGGTCCAGATAAATGGCACCGATAAGTGCTTCGAACGCATTTCCACACATGTAACTGAAGACTGGCGGGTGGTGTATTTTATCAGTTTATCAAGTCCGATTTCTACAGCCACGCGGTTCAGTGTTTCACGCTGTACAATCTTAGAGCGGGTATTGGTGAGGAAGCCTTCGCGTTTTCCTTCGAATTTCTTGTAGACAATGTCGGCTACAATGGCATCCAGAATGGCATCGCCCAGAAATTCCAGCCGTTCATTGTTCAGCAGATGCCCTTTCTCCTTGACAGAAGACGATTTATGCAACAAGGCCTGTTGATAGATGTCAATGTTCCGTGGATAGAATCCCAACATCCTATAAAAACAAAGATAAGGCTCCTTATCCTTCCGGAAGAGAAGTCTTATCTTATCTGTAATATTGTCAAACACAGTTTATTCGGTGTATTTTTTAACGATTACACATGCATTGTGACCGCCAAAACCAAATGTGTTGCTCAATGCGGCACGTACCGTACGGTGCTGTGCTTTGTTGAATGTGAAGTTCAGGCTATAATCGATGTGTTCATCATTGTCGCCTTCTTCGTGGTTGATAGTCGGAGGTACAACGTCGTTCTTTACAGACAATACGCTGGCAATTGCTTCTACTGCTCCTGCTGCACCGAGCAAATGACCAGTCATAGACTTGGTTGAGCTGATGTTCAGTTTATAGGCATGTTCTCCGAAGAGGGCTTGGATAGCTTTTACTTCTGAGATATCGCCTACCGGAGTAGAAGTTCCATGTACGTTGATGTAGTCGATGTCTTCCGGTTGTAGACCTGCGTCTTCCAGAGCGCTTGTCATTACCAGTTTCGCACCCAGGCCTTCCGGATGAGAGGCTGTAATGTGATAAGCATCGGCAGAAGCACCAGTTCCGGCCAACTCGGCATAAATCTTGGCACCACGTGCTTTGGCGTGTTCCAGTTCTTCCAGAATCAGACAGCCAGCACCTTCACCCATCACGAAACCGTCACGGCTTGCGCTGAACGGACGTGAAGCATGTGTCGGGTCGTCATTCCGTGTAGACAAGGCGTTCATGGCGTTGAAACCACCTACTCCTGCAGGGAAGATAGCAGCTTCTGCACCACCGGTAACAATCATGTTGGCTTTTCCCAAACGGATGTAATTAAATGCATCGGCAATGGCGTTTGAAGAGGAGGCACATGCTGAAGTGGTAGTGAAGTTAGGACCATGGAATCCGTAGATCATGGAAATCTGTCCGGATGCGATGTCTGCAATCATCTTCGGGATGAAGAACGGATTGAAACGAGGACCGATGGTGTCTTTGGTCTGTGCATAGTTTATCACTTCTTCTTCGAAGGTATGGATGCCACCGATACCCACTCCGAAAATGACACCGATTCTGTTTAAGTCTTCTTTTTCTACATCAATTCCAGCATCGGTTACGGCTTCTTTCGCTGCGGTGATGGCATATTGTGTATAGAGGTCCATCTTGCGTGCTTCTTTGCGGTCGATGAAATCGGTTGCATTGAAGTTCTTTACTTCGCAGGCGAACTGAGTCTTGAACTTGGATGCGTCAAAATGAGTAATAGGTCCTGCTCCGCTTACTCCATTCACGAGGTTTTCCCAAAATTCAGGAACTGTATTACCTACCGGAGTGAGCGCACCAAGACCTGTTACTACTACTCTTTTTAATTCCATAAAGAATTAATTATTTTGCGTTAGCTTCGATGTAAGAGATAGCGTCGCCTACAGTCTGGATCTTTTCTGCCTGATCATCAGGAATAGAGATACCGAATTCTTTTTCGAATTCCATGATCAATTCTACAGTATCCAATGAGTCTGCACCCAAATCGTTTGTGAAGCTAGCAGTAGCAACAACTTCTGATTCTTCTACACCCAGTTTATCAACGATAATCTTCTGTACTTTTGATGCGATTTCAGACATAATTTTCAATTTTTAAGTTTATAAATAGAATATTTTGTTTTATTTTTCGGTGCAAAGGAATAAATATTTCTTGTTCTAAGCAAATATTCAGGCAAATAAATGCGGTTTTTTGCACAATTTTATAGGTTATGTGCACGCGAAAGTCTTGAAAACAGGCAAATCCGAGCCTCTTCGGCGTATGGATTGATTAAGGGTTGACTTTCTGCATTGTATGAATATGCACTTGGAGATATAGCTTGCTCTATCTTTTTTATTATTTCCTTCTCAGTGGATAATCTCCCCGTAGCTGTTCGAATCGTTTCTAATAGATTCCTTTTTCCTATTCTGATACCTGATTCGGTATTTTTTTATTCTATTAGGCCTTATTTTTATTCACATAGTTTCTGTTTTGCATATAATAGTAACAAATGTGTATTTCTTGTGTTTGAAAACTTTGATGATTTCTTTAAATTTGTATAAAAACATAAATAAACTTTGAATTATGGTGTACAAGAGATTATTATTTGTTTTGCTCTCCATTTTGTGTTTACAATCGTTTGCACAGATGACGTCTGATCACATTTATATAGGCGTTAAAGGAGGGATGGGAATGTCATGGGCCAGTTATTCTGAATTGGAGAACCGTAGTCCGAAGATGAACTCTGGTTTTGTAGGAGGTGTTTTTGCTGAATTTGAATTTGGTGATAGTCGCCTGTTTTCTATTCGTCCGGAGGTAGATTGGTTGGTTAGGGGTACTAAAATAAATGACAGTGATTTAGATTATGGTTTAAAAGCTAAATATGTGGATATTCGGCTTCCCTTCATTTTTAATTTTGGAGATTATGAGAGTATACGTCCTTATGTATATGCAGCGCCGATTGTTGGATTTGTACGTGGTGGAAATATAACTTTAAATGATGCTACAGGAGATTATAAGATAGATGTATCTAAAGCTAATATGGCAGATACTTATGTAGCGGGAGCTATCGGAGCGGGTGTGAAGTTCCCTATTGCATTGAACCAAGATAAACGGTTATTGTTAGCATTAGAGGCTAACTATCAGTATGGTTTTACTGATACGTATAGTAGTATGGAAAAGGACGGTCAGTCTATTGCTTTGAATCGTCCGGTCTATGATATTCAGGGAGACCGTAAGTTGCATGGCTTTGAAATAACAGCTTCCGTTTCAGTTCCGTTAAGTATTTTTAAGAAAGCCCCAAAGAAAAAAGTTGAACCGGTATATATTCCAGAACCTGTAGTTGTTAAGGAAGAGCCTGTAGTAGAAGAAAAACCTTGCTATACATTGGAGGAAATTATGGAATTGCTGGGTAAAGGGCAGTCAATTTCAGGAAAAACAATTTGTGCTATCGATGTCATTAACTTTGAATTTGATAAGAGTACCATCAAAAAAGAATCATATCCTTATCTGGATAAGATAGCACGTCTGATGAAAAATACTCCGATTCACATCATTGTAAAAGGTCATACAGACAATGTGGGTAATGCCGATTATAACATGAAACTTTCGAAAGCACGTGCTGAGGCTGTTTACAATTATTTGTTGAAAGCAGGCGTTGATGCTAGTCATCTGACTTATGAATATTATGGTATGACAAGACCTATTGCTACAAACGATACTCCGGAAGGACAGTTGATGAATCGTCGTGTAGAATTTGAAATCACCGAATAATGTGGAGGATTGGATTATGAAGAATGTATATACAAGCATTAGATATTTTATGTTTTTGTTACTTGTTGTATGTATATCATCATGTAACAAGGATGGGTTTACAACTCTTGTCATTGAAGACGGACAGTCCAGTGTCGCACAAATGATTATCGGTCAGTGGACTCCGGATCATGTAGAATGGGCTGATGAAGATGGGAACGTATTGGAGCGTCCGGAGATGCCTGATATTCCGGATTTGAATTTTGATGAAGGGGGAACAGGTACATTTGGTGGAAACGGATCCGGTAGTTTTGATTGGACTGTAGATGAAGGGTCTGATGGCGGTATGGGTAGTGGCTATCATGGAGAAGGGCCATCCATTACATTTGGTGGTGAAAGATGGTATATTTTCCAGCTGACTAAAACTATACTTATCATCTATCGGATAACAGACCGGTACGTTATTATTTACTATTATTACCGTGTAGGAGAGTATGAGGGGACGGAACCAACTCCGGAACCAAGTAGTGCATTGATTTCTGAAATCCGTGCAACTACTACTTATGAATCGGGAAGTAAAAGTAGTACAACCACATATCGATTCTCTTACGATGACCAAGACCGTATACAGAATTATAGTATTGATAACGGGAACTATACCTATGAGTGGGTCTATCGTTATAATGGGTCGGAAGAAGTATATGTAACTGGTAGTGAGTCATACAAAGCTTATATTAGCAAATTTGGAATTCAATCATTATATAGTTTATCTTCTGCAGCGTCCAAGGAAGTCCTGGTTGCAACCTCTGTATATGATGAGAATGGTTATTTGCAGACGCTAAACAATAATGTCTTTGGTTATGAACATAATAATCTGGTAGAATTAAATTGTCGTGGTTCAATCTATAATTATGAATATTCAGATGAGAAGAATGATGCAAATCTTGATTTGAATTGTATAATTTCCAATTGTAGTGAGTATGAGTATGATTATAGCCATTTCTCTTTATTTGCGCCCTTTGGATTCTATGGAGAACGTTCGGCAAACATGATATCAAGAATGGATTTTGGACAATATGCTGATGGATATTATGTGTATTCTTATGAAAGAGATTTACAAGGTCGTATTGACACTATCACTTGTTATTGTATGGATAAGTGGAATGAAGGTAATGTATTCAATTCTACGGTTTATGAGATTTTTTATGAATAAAATAGTTTTCTGTTGATTGAGTATTAACCCTATAAATTTATGTATTATGAAGAAGTTTAAGTTTTTTGTGTTGTTGGCTTTTATGGGTTTGGCAACCACAGCTTTTGCAGAATCTGCTGATTCTGAATCATCCAGTTGTACTATATCAACCAGCAGTTCGTTTGATGCTACTTCAGTAACAACTGATGGTTGGAGTCGTATCTATGTATCGTATACTCCTTCAAAAATGAAGTTTGATGACAGTGATGACGATATTAAGTTTAAGGGATTTACTGTTGGTTGGTTGAGAGGGTTTGGACTTACACAGAGTTTACCTTTGTATATGGAGGCCGGTGCAGGTATCCAATATCGGAGTTATAAAGATGAAGATTCAGAATCTTATGGCGGTTATGAGTATAGTTATTCCGAGAAACTCACTATGCTATCATTGAACATTCCTTTAAATCTATTGTATCGGTTTAATATTACGGATGATTTTTCCATCAGCCCATATTTCGGATTGGATTTTCGCATTAATCTTTTAGGAAAGAATAAATACGAGGAAACAGGTTATGGCGAAACAGATTCTGAAGATTGGAACCTGTTTGATGATGATGATATGGGTGGTGAACCTTGGAAACGTTTTCAGGCAGGCTGGCATATTGGTGTAGGTCTGGATTATCGTGCTATTCATTTGGGAGTTGAATATGGAACCGACTTCAACGAAATTGTTGATGAAACGAAATTTGCGACAACATCAGTTACTTTAGGTTTTAATTTCTAAACTTGTGAATGATGAAAACTCTTAGATTATTTGGATTGTTCTGTCTGTTTGCTGTTATGATATTGGGAACAGCAGGCTGTTCAGACGATGATGAGGAACTGGGTAGTTCGATTGTAGGAGCTTGGCAATCGGAAATACATACTTATCGTATATGGGTCTTTACGAGCAACGGAGAAGTTGTTTCTGAAGACGAATATGGTACCTATCGTTTAAATGGAAACCGTTTATATATTTCGTGGACAGATGAATATGGTGATTATGAGGAGGCTTTCCTCATCGTTGAGTTGACATCTGACACTATGGTACTTGACGAATTGGATGATGATGGGATTGCTCATGATGATCCGGAAACATATCGGAGGATAGACATGGGAAATGACTGATTCAGTCTTATTCTATAAAAAAGTCTGTGGATAAATCTGATGATTGATCCGCAGACTTTTTTTATTATTCCCTTCTCAGTGGATAATCTCCCCGTAGCTGTTCGAAGCGTTCCGGATGAGCACGCAGGGCCTCGCAGTCCCGGTGGGGATTGTATTGCTGCAGGATGCGGATTTCTTCGTTGGAGTCATAGGCTACATGCGGAGTTTCGGTAGGAGCGATCTTGAAATTCATTTCTTTCCCGAAGAAGCGGCAATAAGCTTCCAGTACCATGCGGGTAGCATTGGCCTTGCCGTCTGCCGAATAACCGGCAATGTGCGGGGTGCCGATGAAAACCTTGTCCAGCAGTTCCCGGTTGATGTCCGGTTCGTTCTCCCATACATCGATGACTGCTCCGGAAATCGTTCTTTCGTTCAGGGCTGTCAGGATAGCTTGAGTGTCAATGACCTCACCCCGTGAGGTATTGATGATGTAAGGCCTTTTCTTCAACTGACGGAAGAAGTCATTGTCTGCCAGATGAAAAGTTTTATAGATACCCTCCTTTATAAGTGGCGTATGGAAGCTGATGATGTTGCATTCTTCTGCTATTTGCTGTAGACTACAGAAACCCTTTTCTCCCTGATCGGCTCGAGGAGGATCATTGTGCAGGACACGCATGTTCAGATGCTTGGCCAGCCGGTCGATACGGCTTCCTACATGGCCTACTCCTACGATACCCAGGCATGAATGCTGTAAATCTATCCCTTTTTCGCGTTGGAGCAATTGTAGAACAGCGTGAATGTATTGTTCCACAGCTCCGGCATTGCATCCCGGGCAATTGCTCCAAGTGATACCTGCCTCTTTACAATACTCTGTATCGATATGGTCGAATCCGATAGTAGCTGTTCCGATGAATTTGACACGGCTTCCTTCCAGCAGTTGGCGGTTGCACTGTGTACGGGTACGGGTGAGCAAGGCATCCGCATCTTTGACGATTTCGGGAGTGAAGGCTTTTCCCGGAAGGTATATCACTTCATCGGCCAGTTGCTCGATGATTCCCTGGATGTAAGGGATTTTGTTGTCTACGATTACTTTCATGTTGCCCTTTATGGAATTGGAATGGCAAAGGTAAAAAAAAACAGTGTCCGGTAGGTCCGTTCAGGCGCTTTTTTGGCGTTTATTTTGCCGTGATACTTTCTTTCGGACTTCATGGAACATGATAAATCCTATTTTATTCCTATCTTTGTCCCATAAACATGATTGCTGATGAAACAATATGACTATCTGATTGTTGGAGCCGGTCTGTTCGGCGCAGTCTTTGCTCATGAAGCAACGAAGCTCGGGAAACGCTGTCTGGTAATCGATAAGCGGGAGCATCGTGGAGGGAACGTATATTGTGAGGATGTGGCAGGTATCCATGTACATAAGTATGGAGCGCACATCTTTCACACAGACAACAAGGAAATTTGGGAATATGTCAACCGGCTTGTAGAATTCAACCGGTTTACAAATGCTCCTTTGGCTTGTTTCGGAGGTAAACTTTATAACCTTCCGTTCAATATGAATACCTTTTATCAGTTGTGGGGAGTAAAGACACCGGCAGAGGCCAAGGCAAAGATAGAAGAGCAGCGTAGTCGTTATCAGGACATCGTAGAACCGGCTAACCTAGAGGAACAGGCGCTGAAATTGTGTGGCGAGGATATCTACAATTGCCTGATTAAAGGATATACGGAGAAACAGTGGGGCCGTTCGGCTACAGAACTTCCTCCTTTCATTATCAAACGGATTCCTTTCCGGTTTGTGTTCGATAACAATTATTTCAATGATGCTTACCAAGGCATTCCCAAAGGTGGCTATAATGTTTTGATAGATAAATTGTTGGAAGATTCGGATGTACAGCTCGGTACCAATTATTTCGAAAACCGTGCCCATTGGGAGGATATGGCCGAGAAGACTTTGTTTACCGGATGTATCGATGAATTCTATAACTACTGTTGCGGGGCATTGGAATACCGGAGTCTGCGTTTCGAGCAGCAACTGTTGGATATGGAAGATTTCCAGGGAAACGCCGTGATTAATTATACAGAGCGGAAAGTTCCTTATACCCGAATCATTGAGCATAAACATTTTGAGTTCGGTAACCAGCCGGTAACCGTCGTTACGTATGAGTATCCGGACAGTTTCGGTCCCGGGAAAGAACCTTATTATCCGGTAAATGATGCCCGTAACTCAGAAATATTCAGCAACTATCAGGAGTTGGCCCGGAAGGAGGAAAAGATTCTGTTCGGAGGACGTCTCGCCCAATATACGTATGCCGATATGGATGATACGATAGAGGCTGCCTTAAAACTGTGCAAAGAAGAACTACAAACTATATGAGCATGAAAAGTCTGCATATTATCACACCAGTTAAAGATTCTATCGAGTTTACTTTGGAAACGGTAAAAGCGATTCTGGAATCGGAACTGACTGTTCCTTATACATATACGGTATATAATGATTTCAGTACCGAAGAAAATACACGGATTCTGGAAGAGCAGTCGAAAAAGATGGGTTTCCGTTTGGTCAATTTGTCCGATTTGACTGACCATCCCTCACCGAATTATTTGTTGGTTCTTCAGAAGACCCAGCAGGAGGCTATAGAGGCAGATGCGGGGTTGTTGATTGTGGAATCGGATGTGGTAGTCAAGAAGGATACCCTGCAGGGCTTGTTCGATGGCGCATCGGCCCGTCCGGATTGTGCGATTGCCGCTGCGGTTACCGTCGATGAGGCTGGAGCCATCAATTATCCGTACCTGCATGCTAAAGGGAATGAAGGAAAGGTCTATCCGGAGAAGAAACATTGCAGTTTCTGTTGTTCCCTGTTGACACCTGCATTTCTGAAGGCTTTCGATTTTCACGAGCTGGATGCGACCAAGAACTGGTATGATGTAACGATTTCTCACGAAGCGTTGAAAAAAGGTTTTCAGAATTACTTGTTTACAGTGTTGCCTGTCTGGCATCGTCCGCACGGAAGCCGGCCATGGAAGCAGTTGAAGTATAAGAACCCGTTGAAATATTATTGGTTGAAATATACAAAGGGTCTGGATAAAATTTAAGCTGTAACGTATGAGTATTATAAATCATCAGACGCTGGTTCTGAGTCCGGACTGCGAACTGTTACGTGATTTTATGCTTTCTGTGCCGGAGCGTTTTGCCAAAGGCGAAGGTATTGTCATCCACAAGGGACGGAATGAGTTGAGGAAGATAACCTATCAGGGGAATACCTTTGTCATCAAGGCTTTTCATACCCCGAATATCATCAACCGTTGGGTATATGGTGTTTTCCGCCCATCGAAAGCCAAGCGTTCGTTTGTGCATGCCCAGATGTTTCTGAATATCGGAGTAGGAACTCCCCGTCCGGTAGGATACCTGAATATCCGTAAGGGACTGATGTTCGACCGGAGTTATTATGTGACGTATGAATCGCCTTGTCCATATACATACGAAGCCCTTTTCAAACAGAAATTTGATTATGAAGACGAGGTACTTCGGGCTGTCGGTGCTACGACAGCCTTGCTTCATGAACATGGCTATGCCCACAAGGATTACGGACGCGGTAACATTCTGTTCGGAAAGACGGAGCATGGAATAACCATCGAGATTGTGGATTTGAATCGGTTGGCTATCGGGCCATTGGATATGAAGGCTGGGTGCAAGAACCTGGAACGTCTGCCGGCTACTCCTCACATGCACCGGATACTGGCCGACGAGTACGCAAAGCGTCGCGGATTTGATGCCGAGGAGTGTTATAGACTGATGGTAGCGTACCGGAGTACACAACCGGGAAAGATTGACGGACTTTATTAAGATGCCTATGAATGTTGTTGCTGTAGTGGTTACCTATAACCGGAGGGAATTATTGAAGCGTAACTTGTCGTGCCTGAGAGCCAATCGGCCGGTTCAATCAATTGTGGTCGTTAATAATGGAAGTACAGACGGTACAACCGAATGGCTGAAAGAGCAGAAAGACCTGATTGTTATCCATCAGGAAAATGTCGGTGGGTCTGGCGGGTTTTATCGGGGCATTCAGCATGCTTTCCAGTTGGGAGCCGACTGGATATGGTGTATGGATGATGACGTTTTTCCGCGGGCTGACTGTATGGAACATCTGCTACAGCATGCTGACGATCCCTCTGTAGGTATTCTGGCTCCACGCCGGTTAATGGAAGGAAACATTTTCACCAATGATTTCCAGCAGGTAAATCTGACCAATCCTTTTGCCTCCATGTATCAGAAGAAACTGAAAAAGCAGCAGGTGGATGCGCCGGTTGAAATCTGTGGAACGGCATTCGAGGGGCTCTGCATCCGTCGGGAAGCGGTGGAGGCTATCGGACTTCCGAACAAGGATTTATTCATTTTCTGTGACGATACGGATTATTGCCTGCGTGCAGTCTTGGCTGGATATAAGATTCTGTATATTCCTTCGGCTTTGATGGACAAAGAGAAATTCTTCTCCAGCGATAACTGGGAACAACGCGGTAAGAAAAAAAAGTGGAAACGCTTCTATCAGATCAGAAACGCTGCTTATCTGAATCATCGGTATGGTAAAAACTGGGCCGTACGTTACCTGCGCAGTTTCCATGCAGTATTGGGATACATGGCGATAGCACTGGTGACAGCTCCTTTTAAGGATGTGTACACTTTGCGTGATGTAGCAAAATTCTGGAAAGCCTATCGGGATGGTGTCCGTGAGAAGTTAGGGAAATATTGATTGAATCTATCAGTGGAAAAAGTATCGGGCCGGTATATCTGAGGAAGATATACCGGCCCGATGCGTATAATGTCTGTCAGGTTTTACAGAGCCTGCATGTCGTTCAGTCGTTTGTAATAACCGTTTTTGGCCAGCAGTTCTTCGTGCTTGCCGTTTTCTACGATTTGTCCTTCATACAGGACGTAAATCTGGTCTGCATTCTTGATGGTAGACAGACGGTGGGCAATGGCAATGGTAGTACGTGTTTTCATCAACCGTTCCAAAGCCTCCTGTACCAGCCGTTCGCTTTCCGTATCAAGGGCGGAAGTGGCTTCGTCCAGGATAAGGATAGCCGGATTCTTCAGGATGGCCCGTGCGATAGAGATACGTTGGCGTTGTCCTCCGGAAAGGCGGCAGCCACGGTCGCCGATGTTTGTATCATAACCTTGTTCGGATTCCATGATGAAATCGTGTGCGTTGGCTATCTTGGCAGCTTCTATCACTTGTTCCTTGGTTGCATTTTCTACGCCGAAAGTGATATTGTTATAGAAGCTGTCGTTAAACAGGATGGCTTCCTGATTCACATAGCCTATCAATGAGCGGAGGTCGCTGATGGATACATCCTTGATATTGGTGCCGTCTATCAGGATTTCTCCTCCCTGTACGTCGTGGAATCTGGGCAACAGGTCGACAAGTGTTGATTTTCCGGAGCCACTCTGTCCTACCAGGGCAATGGTTTCTCCTTTCTTTATCCGCAGGTTAATATCTTTCAGCACCTGGTGTTGTCCGTTATAGCTGAAGGTGATATGATTGAATTGGATATCCTGGTCGAGAGCCGGCAGATGTTGAGGATGCTGCTTCTCTACAATCGGATTATCAGCTTTCAGAATTTTGTCTACACGTTCCATGGAAGCTAGTCCACGTGGTATCATGTAGCTGGCTTTCGAGAAGTCCTTCAACGGATTGATAATGCTGTAGAGAATAACCATGTAATAAATGAAGGTAGAGGCGTCGATGGAGGAATTGTTTCCGAGAATCAGAGAACCTCCGAACCAAAGTACGATGACAATCAAGATGGTTCCCAGGAATTCGCTCATGGGGTGTGCCAATGCCTGGCGGATGGATACGCGGCTGGTAGCGTCACGATACTCGTTGCTGCATTTGTTGAACCGGTCAATCATTTTCTTTTCTGCCGTGAAGGCTTTGATGACACGCAGGCCGCCCAGTGTCTCTTCCAGTTGTGCCATGGTTTCTCCCCATTTCCCTTGAGCTTCGAGAGACTGTCTTTTCAGTTTACGGCCTATTTTTCCCATAATCCATCCCATGGTAGGCAGTACCAGCAGTGTGAACACTGTCAGCTGCCAGCTGATAATCATCAAGGTCGTAAAATAAGAAATAATCAGAATCGGGTTCTTCAGTAACATGTCCAGAGAACTGGTGATGGAGTTCTCTATTTCCGCTACGTCTCCACTCATACGGGCAATGATGTCTCCCTTCTTCTCTTCCGAAAAGAATCCTAACGGTAAGTAGGTTACCTTGGAATAGACCATGGTACGGATGTCGCGTACGATACCGGTGCGTAAAGGAACCATGACTGCTGTAGAGCCGAAATAACAGGCGGTTTTCAGAAAAGTCATTCCGGCCAGAAACAGACCGAGAAACAACAGGGTAGTAGTAGGTCCGTAGGTATCAATCAGCAGGTTGACGTAGTAATAGAAGTTGTTGATGGCTGTTTCTTTCAATGAATCGACAGACCATTCCCAGTCCATGTATTGATATACTTTCTCTTGTGCACCGGTCTTGAACAGGATGTTCAGAATCGGAATCAATAGGGAAAAAGAGAACACATTGAAGATGGCCGAAAGTATGTTTAGAATGATAGCCCAGCTGACGTATTTCTTGTAAGGCGACACAAAGCGTCGCATGAGTTGGAGGAATTCTTTCATAATAGGGAATGTAACTGCTTGTATTCTGCAAAGATAGTGCAAAAAACTTTAGCTGCGACATCCTTTCTGTAAAAATTGAAGTTTACGTATCGGGAGGATTGTATATTTTTTGTAGCTTTGTCCTGAATTATAATCCGGTGTCCTGATGAAGTTTGTATATCACATATTATTCTTCCTGTTATATCTGTTGTCCTTGCTTCCGATGAGGCTTCTTTATCTGCTTTCGGACTGTCTGTTCTTTCCTTTGTTTCATATCGTGAAATATCGTCGGAAAGTGGTCGAGAAACAGTTGGATGAGTGTTTCCCGGAAAAAAGTATGCAGGAAAGACGGGCTATAGAACGTCAGTTCTATCATTTCTTCTGCGATTATCTGGTAGAAGTCATCAAATTGTTCTCTATCTCGAAGAAGGAGATGATGCGCCGTATGAAGTTTGTCGGTATCGAGCAAGTGCGGGAAGAGTTGAAAGACAAGAAGTTCTGTTTTCTGTATTTGGGACATTACTGTAACTGGGAGTACATTGCTTCTTTATCTTATTGGTTGCCGGAGATTCACTGCGGACAGATTTATCACCGTATCTATAACCAGGCCTTTGATGAACTGTTTCTGAAACTGCGTGGACAGTTTGGAGGTGAGTCTATTTTGATGAAAGATACTCTCCGGAGAATTCTGACTTTGCGTAACCAGGAGAAGAAGGTAATGATTGGATTCATTGCCGATCAGCTTCCCAAATGGGAGAACATGCATCATTGGACTACTTTCCTGAATCATGATACTTCTTTCTTTATAGGAGCCGAACGAATAGCCAAACAGGTGGATGCGGCGCTCTATTATGTAGACGTGGAACGTGTGAAACGTGGATATTATCAGGTCCGATTCCGGCTGATGACATTGCATCCGAAAGAATTCCCGGATTACGAATTGACAGACCAATATGCCCGTTTGCTGGAAGAGAGTATCTGCCGGCAGCCCGCGTATTGGCTTTGGACGCATAAGCGTTGGAAGCGGACAAAAGAGGAATGGTTGAAATGGAAACAGGAAAATTCCCGATGATGTAATAATTAAATGTAGTTGATGATGAAGAATTTTTTACCTCTTATTTCTGTTATTGTCCCTGTATATAATGCACAGGATTATGTGGAGCGATGTGTTCGTTCTTTGATGAAACAGACTTATCAGAATCTGGAAATCATCCTGATAGATGATGGTTCTACAGATGATTCATTGGATATATGTGGAAAACTGAAGATGGAGGATGACCGCATCAGGGTGTTCTTTCAACCGAACCGAGGTATCGGAGCTGTCCGTAATTTGGGTTTGTCTTTGGCTCAAGGAGCTTATCTGGCTTTTGTAGACAGTGACGACTGGATAGATTCGGATATGTATGAATCTTTATGGAAACTGATGGCGGAACGTCAAGCGGATATTGTGTGTTGTGCCCATTGTCGGGAAGAGGAAAAACGGACAGTCGTAGTAGGTGGAGGTGCGGATATTCTGGAATTTTCACGCAAAGATGCCTTCGAGGCTTTGAGACAGGAACAGTTCATATTGAATTTCTTATGGGATAAACTTTTCAGGCGGGAACTTTTTGATGGCATAACTTTTCCTGAGAAGAGGAAATTCGAGGATTTGATTGTTTCTCCCCAATGGTTGTCTAAAGCTGATAAAGTAGTTTATTTGTCACAACCTAAATATCACTATTCAGTCCGTTCGGGTAGTTTGACTAACGGAATCAAATCGACAGATATGGATTGGCGTTATGAGATGGTGAAAGCTTTAGCGGAACAAAACCGTTTCTGTAAAGAACATCATTTGTGGGAGAAAGCTTCAGGAAAACTATTCCGTACTTGTGTCCATTTGTTGAACAGGTTATTGCTTTTACCGGTTACTCCAGCATACCAACAGATGCAGGCCTACTGTTTGTCAGTCATTCAGGAGAAGGATTCTGTGAAAGGTTTAGGAATAAGTTATCGGTTCAAGCAATGGTTGTTGGCTGATTGCTGGGTTATTTATACACATTTGTATCGTTGGGGTAAGAAATTCACTTGTCGTAATGTTGGATAGATGTATATGCTTTTATTGAATATTTCTATTCTGTTTTAGGTTTCCCTTATGCAGAACTTATATCCTCCAGTGCTGAACTGTATGTTCTAGGCATGGAAAACATAGGGTTCAGCATCGGAGAACATAGAACATTGACGGGAATGTTACAGATACTTCGCCTGCATATCCCTTTATAAACTCTATATGGTTATCATGTCCCGTTTTGCGTTGGATTATGAAACGGTTTGTGAAAGATTTGGCTTATTGGAGCTTATCAGATTTTTATTCTTTGTCAAAAAACTCCTCCATAATGTGTCCATAGAACGTTTTCTTTCCTTCTGGAGTTTTTCTCTGCAGGGGAATCTTGTAGGTCAGTTTATGGAAATCGTAATCCGTACAGAACTTCTGCCATGCTTCTTCGGTGTATTCATCGTTCAGGCATTTTCCAAGTGGTCCCATAACGGTTATAGGAATCTGTTCAATCATGTGCCTGATGGCCGGTACGTGTGCACGGGCGATGGCAAAAGTGTAATCCAACAGCAGGTAGTCGATAAGTTTATTATGCTTTCTCCAGTAACTTAAATGTAAGTCCGCAATAATGGATGGAAGCAGGTTACCTTTTCCGCAGGCAACAAAAAAGCTGACCCATCCTCCACGTGATACGTTGTGATAGATAGGTTTATGATGGCAACTCCAGAATATATCTTCCGGGTGGATAAAGTCATCCAGTTTTTTGGATGGGATTAACAACGTACTGTCCATCCATATTCCTCCGTGTTTCCGGAGAAGCATCATACGGAGTATGTCCGAAAAATGTGTGATATCAATGATTCCGGATTTTTGTTTGTTGAGAATTTCTTCAGGAATATCTACATACTTCTGATAGTTTTCTGAAGTAATCAAAATGACGGGGTGAGTGCATGCGTGCTTTTGGATGGAATGATAGCAGGCTTTTACTATATCGGGCATCTGTTCTTCACCTTGCCACCAGCATACCCATATGGGCGAAGTAGCGCCGATATTTTCATTCGGGTCACAGGTTCTGTCTTTGTAACTTGAAACGATTTCTTGTCCTCCGCTTCGGGTCATGAGATAATGGAGTATGTACCGTTGCTTGAAAGAAGAGAAGAAACCTTCTATGCGTTTAAAGAAACGTTTGGTCTTTGATACTTGATAGCTCATACAAGAAAGGTGTTAGGGTGATTGACAGTTTAACTGGTAACTTATATGTTCTCCAGCTTGATATATTTAGGTTTTCTTAATTTTACATAGAACGGCAACAGCCGGAAAAAACGTTTTATCCGGCTGAAAGGATTGTTCAATACACGTTCTCCTTTCCACGGAGTCATATCCAGGTAAGTGAAATAAGCCTGGCGTAACGGATGCTGGCTGTCGTACTCCCATGGCTTACGGTTGGTGTAATGCAGGATGACCGGATTCTTCAGTACTTCGGTAAACCTGTTCTTCCAGTTTTCGTCCATTACTTTCGGGCGGCGGTAGAAGGCATCCTGTACGTTCCATTTCAAATCTACCAGCAATTTATCTTTGTGTAAAACACTGTTCAGCAAATCCTGGTCGTTGAAGAGAATCCGTTCCGGGTACTTGTGGAAGTAGTCTATGCAGGCATGAGCGATATCGTGCTGGCGCCAATAAGCCAGATTTATCAGCAGGACACCGGCGTTGAAGTAAGAGTCTTCCATGGGGTACTTCAGGATTTCATAGCGTTCCGGTTCGCGGCAGCCCATATCTTCTACGGCGGCTACTCCCACATGGTCTATCGGAGTGTTCCAATAGGGACGTAAATCTCCCAACACCACGATGTCGCAATCCAGATAAAGCAGGCGGTCAATGTCTGCCGGAATCAGTTCCGAAAGGATACAGCGGTAATAGGTAGCCATAGAGATGCGTTTGCTGAACTTGCGGATGGTGAACCCTTCCAGCAACTTGATGTCCGGTTCATAGAAACAGACCTGATTATTGTACCGTGCGGCCAATCGGGTTAGGATTTCGCGTTCGGTTTCAGAAAGGTCGCGGGCGATGATATGGGCAGTGAAGGATTCTTCCTTGTTGTTCTCGAACACAGAGACAAGGGTCACGGCACAATGGCGCACGTAATTGCTGTCGATGTTACAGGCGATGTGTATCATGCTTGGATGGGAGTTTTGATATTCATTTCTGCAAAGATAGAAGATATTCATATAAAAGCGTTATCTTTGTCAAGAAACATTTTATTCACCGGTAACCGTTCATCTAGATTTATGGCAGACAATATCCTTTATAAATTACGGAGTGGAAAACCCATCAAATGCCTTGACTTCCTGAAAAATTTCTCCGGCCTGCTGATACCTGACAGCTGGTATCGGGCACGTTTAAAACGGAAACTGGAGGCTGCCCGGCAGCGTCCTGATTATGCATATATGAAACAGCGTGTGGATTATTATATCCGTATTCATGGACCGTGGAAAATATCGGATGAAGACAAACTGGTGCGCGACCGGAGCTGGATTCATTATACCGGGGCTATCGGTGATTATCGCCGGAAAATGTTCCATACCGCTTATTATTTCGACCAGCATGATGTAACCCGTTGGTTTCCGCCGCGGTTGCGTTGGAATTTCTGTCCCGGTGACGTTTATTTTACGCCCGAGGTTCCTACTGTCGTAAAGAGCCGGCTGTTGGCTTCGGACAATCAGAATTCAGTGGTACTGAAACTGGATAAGTTGCGTCATTTTATGTTCGTTTATGATACGAAGCCGTTCCGCGAGAAAAAGGATTGTGCCATTTTCCGGGGAAAAATCCGTCAGAGCCGTCTGCGTACAGGATTCCTGGAGAAATTTTTCGGACAACCGTTGTGCGACTGTGGGGTAGTGGGACGGAATGAAGGTTGTCCGGAAGAATGGATGACCGCCAAGAAGACCATCCGCGAGCATTTGGACTATAAGTTCATCATCGCCCTGGAAGGAAACGATGTGGCTTCGAACTTGAAATGGGTGATGTCCTCCAATTCACTGGCTGTCATGACACGGCCTACATGCGAGACCTGGTTCATGGAAGGTACCTTGAAACCGGATTATCATTATGTGGAAGTGAAGGAAGATTTCTCGGATTTCGAAGAGAAACTCCGTTACTACATGGCACATCCGGAAAAGGCCGAAGAAATTATCCGTCATGCGCACGAGTATGTACAGCAGTTCCGTAACAAGGAACGTGAAGAATTGCTGCAACTCATGGTGATGCAGCGCTATTTTGAAACAAGCGGACAACTGTAATCAATAATAGAACAGGGAAAGCGAGGAATCAAATTCCCCGCTTTTCTTTATAGGCTTTTATCTGTTCCAGATACTCCCTGTCTTTCCGGTTGTTCAGATCGGGAACGAAATTCAAGTTTTCCGGTATGTCCTGTCCTTTATCCATCACTTGTGTCTTCCCGTTTTTCTTTATCAGGTCTACGGCATCGTACAGCTTTCCGCTGGTCACATCGTAGGTATTCATGGACAACGTGTCGCCATGTACCAGCAACTGCTGGTAGTATTTCCCGTCGATACCGAATTTGTCGAACCGCTCACTGAAGCAGATGCGGTACAGTTTCGGTGAACAATGGCTGACTGTATATAAAGGCGTAGTACGGTTCCCTTGCTCATCGGTCAATGTCATGCGGCCGTAGGAATGCTCGTGGCCTTGCAGGACGACATCTACCTGGTTTTCCTGAATCAGCGAATTGAACATGCTGCGCTGAATCAGGTTGTTGTATTTCCCTTTGATGGAATAGAGCGGATGATGGAGAATGACGATTTTCCAGCGTGCCGTACTTTTCTCCAACTGTTCTTTCAGCCATTTCCGTTGTGTCCATAGGTAGAAGAACTCACGGTTGCTGTCCAGACAGAACAGTTGCATGTCGTTGTATTTCAGGGTATAGACCTGGTTCTCTCCAACCATGGAGTCCAGAAAATAAGAGAAAATGAGTGAAAAGCGGCGTTCCAGTTTGCGGATGGGGTATTTCAGATAATCATGGTTACCGGTTACATTCAGTACAGGAATACATTGTCCGATGGAGTCCAGACCCCGGAAAGTCTCTTCCCAATAGGCATCGATGGGGCGTTCGGTCAAATCTCCTCCGCATACCAGAAATTCTGTTTCCGGATGCTGTTGCAGGGCTTTCTTCAGGTAGGTGTTGGTCTTCCCGTTGATGGTATCCTGTACATCGCCTATGTATAGGAAACTATAGTTCTGCTGATTAGGCTGGTTATGTGTCTGGAAATGCTTCCAGGCTGAATAGTTACCGTTACTGCATACCCGATAACTATAACAGCGCGAAGGCTTCAGTGAACGGAGCCGGGCTACATAATAGGCTGCTTTACCGCTGCGTGAGCTGAAGGTTTCTCCTTGAGCCTTTATGACAGTCGTGTCCTTCGACAAGGTATCTGCCAGTTCTACGAAGGAAGGATGTACTATGGAATCGTATTGCCAACTGATGTTACGCGACAATCCGTCTTCATCGCCGAATGTCAATAGGATTCGTCCCGGTTCGGACAGAGGTGCATAAGGAGCCTCAGGTGGATTGCCGAACCAGGCATTCCAGCGTGAGTGGACCCAACAAGCCAGGGCTATAACGACCAGGGCAGTAACACTTAGTTTGATGACGTTTTTTTTCCGCATGTTTCTAAAGAATTATGTAGTTAGGTTGCAAAGATATAAATAAACCGGTATTTCTCGAGGTTTGTAAAAATATAACTAACTTTGCGTCTTCACTAAGGAGAAAGTTATTATGATGGTAAAACGAACATTGTTTTCGAATGTAGGTTCGTTGGCGTGGAACCTGCTGCTTGTGTATGTGTGCTATTTCATTTGTCGATTAACCTTCCTGTTGACTAACTGGGCTATATTCGGTGACCAGTTCGAGTGGGGATATATGTTCCGTCTGTTTGCGGCAGGTACTATTTTCGATACGACTGCCATTCTGTACAGTAATGCGTTGTTTATCGTGTTGTTCCTGTTTCCTTTTCACTGGAAAGAGCGTAGTGCCTTTTATCGGGTAGTCCGTTGGGTATTTGTTGCAGTCAATACGTTCTTCTTGATTTCCAATTTAGTGGATTGTGTTTATTTCCGTTTCTCCGGGCGGCGTACAACGATGTCTGTTTTTCAGGAGTTCAGTCATGAAGCCGGTGGAAACATGACTTCCATTTTCCTGAAGGAGTTTGCCGTGAACTGGTATCTTGTGGTTCTGGCGGTAGCTTTGGGTATCCTGCTCTATAAACTGTTCCGTTCTCCTCGTCCGCTTCCTTTACACGGACCGAAATGGAGCTATTATGTTGTCCAGACGGTATCTCTGTTGGTGGTGGCTCCGTTTGTCGTATTCGGGATGCGGGGTGGAATGACAGCCGCTACCCGTCCGATTACCATCAGCAATGCCAATCAGTATGCCGACCGGCCGGTGGATGCCTGCCTGGTACTGAATACACCTTTCTCTTTGTTCCGTACGTTGGGTAAGAAGGCTTTTATTGTACCTCAATACCTATCCGAGGAAGAAGCTGTAAGGGTTTATTCTCCGTTGCACACGCCTGCCGATTCTATCCAGTTCCGCCCGATGAATGTTGTGGTGTTGATTGTAGAAAGTTTCAGTAAGGAGTTTGTAGGTAGTTTCAATACCCATCTGGACAATGGGACTTACAAAGGATATACTCCTTTTCTCGATTCGCTGTTGACCAAAGGTCTTACTTTCCAATATTCATATAGTAACGGGCGTAAGAGTATCGATGGGATGCCTTCTGTCTTGTCGTCTATTCCCAGTTTTGTGGAACCGTTTTTCCTGACTCCGGCTTCGTTGAACAATGTATCGAGTCTGGCACGGGAGTTGAAGCATAAAGGGTATTATTCAGCCTTTTTCCATGGAGCGATGAACGGCTCGATGGGTTTCCAGGCTTTCGCCAATTCTGTTGGGTTTGACAGTTATTGGGGACGTACGGAATACAATGAAGACCCCAAATATCACGGAGATGACGATTTTGACGGGACATGGGCCATCTGGGATGAAGAATTTCTGCAATTCTTCTGTGACCGTATGACTGAATTCAAACAGCCTTTTGTGACTTCTGTCTTTACAGCGACTTCACACAATCCGTATGCTCTGCCCGAACGCTATAAGAATGTATTTCCTAAGGGAACGCATCCGATACACGAATGTATCGGTTATACGGATAACGCTCTCCGCCATTTCTTTGCAACAGCCTCCAAGCAGCCTTGGTACAACAATACGCTGTTTGTAATTACTGCCGACCATGCCAGTATGAACGAGCATCCGGAATATGTCACTGATTTAGGAGCCTTTACTGTACCGATTCTATTTTACGCTCCCGGTATGCCTGAATTGCAGGGCAAAGATACGGAAACGGTGGTCGAGCAGATAGACATCATGCCTACTGTATTGGGGATACTTGGATATGACCGCCCTTATATCGGTTTCGGACAGGATATTCTACACACGCCGAAAGAAGATAAGTTTGCCGTCAACTATATCAGTGGTAGCGGTATCTATCAACTGGTAAAAGGCGATTACCTTATCCAGTTCGATGGCGAGCAGGTGATTCATGCCTATCGTTTCCGTACCGATGTGTTGATGAAGGACGATGTGAAAGACAGCATGCCGCAGGAAGTGCGGAAAGAGATGGAAATCCAACTGAAATCAATCATCCAGCAATACATGCAGCGGATGAACAACAATGAGCTGGTTTATAGGGAATGATTCAAACTGATATATAAAAAAAGAACCGGACTTTCACGAGGCGAGAACCTCTGAAAGTCCGGTTTTCTTTTGTATAAAGAATGAATTAGTTCTTGTTGGCACGTTTACGCTCGGTCTCATCCAGAATGACTTTACGCATACGCATGCTCTTCGGAGTCACTTCTACGTATTCGTCTTCCTTGATGTATTCCAAAGCTTCTTCCAGTGAGAAGATAACCGGTGGAATGATACGGGCCTTTTCGTCCGAACCGGAAGCACGCATGTTGGTCAGTTTCTTAGACTTGGTGACATTGATGACCAGGTCGTTTTCATGAACGTGTTCACCTACCACCTGTCCGGCATAGACTTCGTCCTGCGGATAGATGAAGAATTTTCCACGGTCCTGCAACTTATCGATGGCGTATGCAAAAGCTGTTCCGCTTTCCATGGCAATCATGGAGCCGTTGGTACGACGGGGGATATCTCCTTTGTAAGGCTGGTATTCCTTGAAGCGGTGAGCCATGATGGCTTCTCCCTGTGAGGCTGTCAGTACATTGGTACGCAGACCGATGATACCGCGTGACGGCATATCGAATTCGATGTTTACACGGTCACCTTGTGTTTCCATCGAAACCATTTCACCTTTACGGCGGGTTACCATATCAATCATCTTGCTGGCAAATTCTTCGGGTACGCTGATGGTCAGTTCCTCAATCGGTTCACATTTCACACCGTCGATTTCCTTGAAGATAACCTGCGGCTGGCCTACCTGAAGTTCGTAGCCTTCGCGACGCATGGTTTCAATCAGGACAGACAGGTGCAATACACCACGACCGGATACAATCCATTTTCCATCTTCGTTTTCGGTCTTGCGGACACGCAGTGCCAGGTTCTTGTCCAACTCTTTCATCAGACGGTCCTGAATGTGACGTGAAGTAACGTATTTACCTTCCTTACCGAAGAATGGAGAATCGTTGATGGTGAACAGCATGCTCATGGTCGGTTCGTCGATAGCGATAGGTGGCAGTGGTTCCGGATTTTCGAAATCACAGATAGTATCACCGATTTCGAAACCTTCTATACCGATGATGGCGCAGATATCACCCGATGAAACCGATTCTACTTTCTTACGGCCCAATCCTTCGAACGTATGTACTTCCTTGATTTTAGATTTCACCATGGTTCCGTCACGCTTGGCCAGCGTGATGTTCATACCTTCGGTAAGTGTACCGCGATGTACACGTCCTACGGCGATACGGCCGGTATAGGATGAGTAGTCCAGTGAGGTAATCAGCATCTGCGGTGTTCCTTCCAGCTGTTTCGGTGCAGGGATGTATTTTACGATGGCATCCAGCAGCGGAGTGATGGTTCCGGTAGGTGTCTTCCAGTCTTCACCCATCCAGTTGTTCTTGGCAGAACCGTACAATACCGGGAAATCCAGCTGGTCTTCGGTAGCGTTCAGGCTGAACATCAGGTCGAATACCATTTCGTATACTTCTTCCGGACGGCAGTTCGGTTTGTCTACCTTGTTCACTACGACAATGGGTTTCAATCCAATCTGAAGTGCTTTCTGCAGTACGAAGCGTGTCTGTGGCATCGGGCCTTCGAAGGCGTCTACCAACAGGATACAGCCGTCGGCCATGTTCAACACACGTTCCACTTCACCACCGAAATCGGCGTGTCCCGGAGTATCGATAATATTGATTTTTGTACCGTTGTAATTGATGGAAACGTTCTTCGAAAGGATTGTTATACCTCTTTCACGTTCCAGGTCATTGTTATCCAATACCAGTTCACCGTTAGTCTGGTCATTACGGAACAGGTGTCCCGCCAGCATCATCTTGTCCACGAGGGTGGTTTTACCGTGGTCTACGTGGGCAATAATGGCAATGTTTCTAATATCTTGCATACTATACCTATAATTTGTGTGCAAAGGTACGATTTTTCTTGCGATTATTCATGACGAATAAAGGTTTTTTCAGTGTTATTATGTTGTGTACCATCGGTTGTTTAGGTGGAAATTTTCTTCGGAAGATGCTCACAACATTTTTGGACGCTTGCATGTTTTTGTTGGCCTTCCGATTATTTCTTATAAAACAGTCGTGCTACGAATCCGATGTGGTGACTGATGGTTGTGAGATATCCGTAATGTTTACACATGATGCGGAAGCGTTCTTTCAACGAAGCCTTATGATTGCGTGTGGTCATGCCTTCGTTCAAGTAGTCTATCAGAGTCAGATGTGTATTGTGTAAAACTTTACTTTTTTTCATGATGCGGATGCACCAGTCGAAATCGGCCGAAAAACGGTAACGGAGGTCATAAGGTTCTACCCGGTCCCGGCGGGCGAAGAAAGCCTGATGGCAGACCAGCATCCCGTGCTGGAAACTTTTCCAGGTCAGGTGTTCCGGTGCTGAAAGCCGACGCATACGCAGAAAATGCCCTTCTTCGTCTACAATGGCTGTCTCACCATACAATACATCCGGTAATGCATTCTCCGTCAACGAGTGTACCATCTGTTGCAAGGTATCATCTTCGTGAAATGCGTCTCCGGCATTCAGAAAGCAGATATAGTCTCCTGTAGCCATCTTGATACCCTTGTTCATGGCATCATACAAGCCTCGGTCCGGTTCACTGATTACCTGCTGAATCATACTCCGGTACTGGTTGATGATACTGAGGGTATTGTCAGTCGAACCTCCGTCTACCAGAATGTACTCCACGTTTTTATAGGTCTGTGTAATGACACTCTGGATTGTATCTTCCAATACTTTACCGGCATTGTACGTAACGGTAATGATGGAGAATTTGGGGTGCAGGTGATGTAAGTTATGCATTTTTTCCGGTTATCTGGTTATAGATTTGGATGTATTTCATGGCAACAATCTGTTCGGAATAGGTACTTTCAGCCTTTCGTCGTGCCTGTTCGCACAGACTTCCGTAATTGTTTTCATTCAGCGACCAGTAGATGCCGTTGGCCAGGTCTTCTGCCGACTTATATTGGGCTACATAGCCGTTGTGCAGGTGATCAATCATCTGTGGTATTCCTCCGATATTGAAGCCGACACAGGGAATGCCACATGACATGGCTTCCATGATGGTATTAGGCAGGTTCTCCATCAGTGACGGAGTAACAAACAGGTCGGTAGCATTATAGATTTCTGCCAATTCCTTTTCTTGTTTCACATAATCCAGACAATATACCGGGAACGGGAAAAGTGATTCGTTCTGTTGGGAAGACTTTCCTACCACTACGACTCCCAGTTGGCCGACAAAATCCGGATGATGTTTCTGAAGTAACCGGCATGCCTCAACCAGGTAGCTGATTCCCTTCCGTTTATCGGTGGTCTTCATGGAACTGAACAGTAACAGCTTCTTGTCAGTCGGCAAGGAGAGTTTCTGTCGTGCCTGTATCTTATTCAATGGCCGGAACAGATTTGTGTTGAGAGGGTTGGGTATGTTTGTTACCGGATGTCCTTGCGTCAGTACGCTTTGTTGTGCCAATCCTTCCAGCCAACGGCTACAGGCGATAAATGTCAGGTTAGCATCTCGGTAGATGTCTTTTTTCTTGTTGAATACCCGGTAGGAAAGGTCATTCTTATGACCTTTGTGGAGCAACGGACAGGTATGGCACTGTTCGGTATATCGGGTACAGGATTCAGCATGATGACAGATACCGGTAATGGGCCACATGTCGTGCATGGTCCAGACGATGGGTTTGCCTGACTCTACGATTTTCCGGATATCCTTCAGAGAAAGCATGCCTTGGTTAATCCAGTGCAGGTGGATGACATCTGCCTGACGGAATTCCGGCAGAGAAGTTACATCGGTACCGGTATTGGCGATGTCTACGGCAAAGAGGTTTTCTCTTTTGAACTGATTGGTTTTCCAGATAATCAGCCGTTCCCAGACAAACTGCCAGATTTTTCGCCATGATTTCTTCAGTGCCACTACCCCCACATGATCCGTCTGTTTGTCGCGCACTAGCATCTTGACTTTGATGCCACTGTTCTTCAGCGCTTCTGCCAGACGGCTGGCAGCGATGGCGGCCCCTCCAATCCGTTCGGATGTATTGATGATAACTACTCTCATGCTTTCTAAATTTTTGCAAAGGTAGATTTTTTTCTTGAACGCAGGACAGCGAATTCTTTGAGATTTGTACGTTTCCTGTGAAAAAGTATCTGTTTATGCTCCAAAATCACCTCGTAATGTACGTTTGATGCGTCGGATAGCTTTTGCCCAGAAACAGTTGGTCCGGTGATAGTAGCGGGCAAAAGCCTCTCGGGCTTCTTTGTTTTCAGTAACGGGACGGATGGGAACTACCGGAAGCGGTTGGCTCCATAGGGTAGAACCGTACAGGTTACCTCCTCCGCAGTTGGTTCCGCTACCGTCGAATCCGGTATTCTGTACCAATGATTTTCCGACATTCAGCGAGAGGATATCGGCCAGGAAAAGGCTGGCGTTCCAGCGGATAGCCCATGAATTGTTGAGACCGGCTATCTGTCGGCGGAGCATCCGGGTGAACGGGTAGTTTCCGTTAAAATCGAAGGTGCGGGTCAGTTTCCTACGTTCCAGTTCTTCCAACAGTTCCTGTCCGTTCGGGTTGAAATGTTTCCAGGCACGTTCCCAGGTGGCCCATCCCCAGCTACCGGTCCATTTGATGAGGAATGTATCGGGTAGTGAAGGGTCTTGTGTGAAATCGCAGGCCTGGATATGTCCCACTCGTTCCTCGTCTTTGTAGGTTTCGAGGGCTTCATTCATGAATTGCAGGAAATAGGGAGAAACTACCAGGTCGTCTTCCAGGACGATAACCCGTCCGTATCGGGCCAGTTGGGTGGTTACTCCGTCAATGATGTTCCGTGCTAATCCCCAATTCTCGGTGCGTTCTATCAGGGTAATATCCCCGAATCCTTTCAGTGAACGAAGATAGCTCCTCACTTCTTCTACGTGTGGACGGTCTGTTTCATTTCGTGCCTGGTCAGCATAAATAATCAATGGGCTTTCGGCTGCTTCGCGGTTGGCTAGCAGTGAGGTAATCAACCGGTGGGTATGTTCCGGTCGGTTGTAGACAAACAGGAGGATAGGGGCGTAAGTCATGACATCAGAAAATTAGGATAAGACTGCTTGGTTTGTTTACGGATACGGCAGATAGCAGGAGTCTGGCAGAGTAATCCGGACACAATACCTGCATATCCTTTGGCGTGTGTCCAGTTCCCTTTCAGCAAGGCTATTACCAACTTCTTTATTCCTGCCAGTACACCGTAGGCGAATGCCTGTATGAAGCCATAATTAATATTGGCATATTCCGAGAGCAGGTATACACGTTCGGCCCGTAAGAACCCTTCCAGCGATACTTTCCGGAATTCACGGTCGTGACACCCGAAGACAGTAGGCAGATATCCTATCCGGTAACCGTGGAAATGTATTCGGTTGACATAGTCTTTGTCTTCACCGTAGTGATAGAATAAAGAAGAAAATCCTCCTATTTTTTTCAGGACTCCTGTAGGGATGAACCAGAAGGCGGCATTAATGAAAGGACATTCTGTGAGTCTGTTTTCTGTCGGTAGATTATTCCGGCTGTTCACTTGTGTATACAAAGCGAACCCTTTTTCCAGTTCTGTTCCGTTACCGTTCAGATGGACAGGAGAAAGGATGGCGTAATCCGGATGTCTGAGGGATTCTTGGGCCAGGCTGCCTAAGGTCTTAGGGTCTATCCACGCATCCTGGTTGAGTAGGAATACGGCATCGTAATCCTCTTTCAAGGCTATCTGCATGCCAATGTTGTTTGCTTTACCGAACCCCAGATTGGCATGGTTTGCTATCAGCCGTATTTCGGGATAGTTTTTCCGGAGGATTTCCACGGTCCGGTCACTCGAACCGTTGTCGATGACAAGCGTATCTGTTGGCTGTAAGGATGCTTTCAAACTTCCTAGACACCGGTCTATCCAAGGTTCAAAGTTATAGGAGACAATAATAGTCAGTATTTTCATCATGATGGTTGTATGTACGGTAGCATTTATTTAAGTTTCATCCACAGGGTAGTCAGTCTGTCTCTGATTCGTTTCTTCAGGTTGATGCAGGGAATGCCGGTGTAGCTGCCTGCTTTCTGCCAGAATACGTTTTCGTTCGTTATGTCGCTGTCTTTTCCTATCAACTTATAGAGTTGATAAAGTCCCCGTTTCTTTTCATAGGGTAAGTGCCATACGGGAAAATTTTCGTCATTCGGTTGTACATTATTGAAATGTGGGGTGGTCCACATACGTTTTACGTATCGGTTGGCGATTGCATTCCGGATGTTCAGGTGTTCGGCCAGCAGACTCAGCAGATGGGCTTCTTCGTTCAGCTTGAACGGATGTTGTTGACCATACTTGAGGTTGAAAGCCCATAATTCTGGAAAGGCCGTATTAAGCCGGTCGATTATGTCTTTCCGGAAGGCTACGAACTCTCCCCCGTAATAGGTTATCGGGCTTGTTTCTGTCTTGCCGTAGCAGTTTCGGTATAGTTCTTCCATTTGAGGTAAGGTGATACCGTTGATGATGTGTTTCCTGTCGGTTATGAATTCATATAGGGCACTTCCGTTTTTCCGGACCTCCTCGAAGAGTGGAGTCAGGGAAGTATGGCACAGGCAGTCGGCATCGCTTACCAACAAGGTATCTTCTTCTCCCATCCGGTTCCCCATGTATTTCAGGATATCATACAGGTAAAACTGGTTCTGCCAAGCCGTATACCAGCCCTTGGGTGGTTTGCAACTGTAAGGAAGAGTCACCGTCTCGACGTTCAATTTCCGGAATAACCGGATAAGATAATCGGGTAAATCTTCTAGGGTCAGGTTTGTAAAGAAGATACATCGGGCATCCGGATTGTAATGCTTGAAGGTCACAAAGAAAGGAACCTGTATCTGCATATAGATGGAGTGTACAAGTGAGGAACTTCCTTTTTGTCCCAGCTGAGGGTAGAAGCTGGCTTCATCCTTTGATTCCTTGTAGAACCAGGTGGTGATATAGTCGACCGGTTGTTTCATGTCATTCTATGGTTTAATCCGTTTCTTTGCTGCCCGGTTGTTTCAGGCGTTTATTGATTTCGTACAGGCTCATTCCTGTCATGCTGGCAAACAGGGTTACCAGCAGCGAGGTATATAGTTTCTTTTGGAAGGGCAAGATACAAAAAGCTTTCCAGAATTCCCGCATTCCCAATCCATATTTGTGGGCCAGGATGGCTCCCGACATGCGGCGTTTGTGCCACGAGGACAAGAACAGGCGGATTCCTGGTTTCTGACTTGCCTGCCGGTAAATCTTGTCGAACATGGCATCCAGCGGGTCATTCTTCAGGATAGGACGGTGGCTTTTGTTGTTGCCGGTGGTCAGGTAATAGATGGATGTCGGTTTCCGGCTATAGGCAAATTCGCATACAGCCCGCAGACGTGCCAGGGTTAGGATATCTTCACCGGATGGTATGCCTACAGGAAACCCGCCGATAGACCGGATGATCTCTATTCTGACGGCATATGCGCTGGTCTGCATCGGGAAATCTGTTCCCGACGCCAATTCGTAATAGTTGTCGAGTACCCCGTCTTCTCCTGTGAAGTGGAACCTTTCGGGTATGATGGGAAGCCGTGGCTTTTCACCCTCCCGCAGGAAATAATAGGAAGTTCCGAACACGCCACACTGAGGAAAAGTATGATACAGCCGGATGATGGTCTCCAGGTGGTCGGGCATCCATTCGTCGTCTGCATCCAGAAAAGCGACCAGTCCGTACCGGGCCTCACGGATACCGGTGTTTCGTGCTGTTGATACTCCTCCGTTGGGTTGTCGGACTAGACGGATGGACGGGAGGTTGAATGTGGCTACCCGTTGGGGACCGTCGTCTGTCGAACCGTCGTCTACCACTATGATTTCGAATTCCTGGAAAGTTTGGTTCAATACAGAACGTATGCTCCGTTCGATGTAGGCTGCACCGTTATATAAAGGAATGATGACACTGACCATAGGCATAGTTTATTTTTTCTTGAACAGGTACCGCAGTGTTTCCTGCTGGATACGGGAGCGGGACACCCATAGGATGGCTAGGTAGACAGAGGCGGCTATCAGGATTTTACTTATCATCAGGAGCCATTCTGACGTGATGGGTCGTGTTATTATGAAGCTGATTCCCATGGCTATAAGGGCCGTCCCGGCAAACGGGGCGATATCTTTTACCGCATCCAGAAAGCGAAGTCCTATTTCCCGATGTACAAAGTAGTACCAGATGAACAACCAGCCTATATTGATGCAGGTATACATCAGAATCATGTAATAGATACCTGAGCGGTGGATAAGAAGTACAGCTAATACCTGCAGGACTCCGATGGCGATGGTATTCCACATGTAGATGTTCGATTTCCCTTGGCTGATGACCAGGTTGGAGCAGAGGGTGGTGATAGGCAGGAAAGCCCCCCAGATGCAGAGTGTCTGAAGAATAGGTACACAAGGCATCCATTTATCCTTGATGGCCAGGTGGATGAACTCCGGAGCGATAAGTGCCAATCCGAACATGGCTGGAAAAGCCAGGTAAGAAGTGAAGCGGAGCATTTTACGGAAAACCGCCTGCTGGCGGTTGCTGTTGTCTGTAATCTGTGCCAGAACAGGCTGTGCTACACTGTTGATGGTACCGCTTATCAAGGAAGCGCCCATCGTGTTCCACTTGTTGGCTTGGGTGTAGAACCCTACATCCTTAGGCAGGAAGAGTCGTCCGATGATAGCAGAAAAGATATTGTTGTTGGTCTGTATGAAGATATTGGTCAACAGGACTTTGCTACTGAATCCGAACATCTCTTTCAACGGGCGGAAATCCAAGTGGAAAGTAGGTCTCCACGGCGAGAAGTACCAGAAACAGAGATTGATGATTGCAATGTATACCAGACTTTGGGTCGCGATGCCCCAGTAGGACATGCCGTTGTAGGCCATGAGGATACCGACCGTACCCGATATGACCAGTGCCGGAATCTGGGCGATGGCTTTCTGTTTTACCATCAGGTTACGGAACAGGTAGGCACTGTGGGCCGTTGCACTGCTGGAAATGACAAATCCCAGAAATGTGAACCGTGCCAGTGGTATCAGGTCCGGTTGCCGGTAGTAGGCTGCAATGAGCGGGGCACTGAAAAACAGGATGATGTAAAGGGTGATTCCGGTCAGGAAACTGAACCAGAAGACCGCGTTGTAGTCGCGATGAGTAACTTCTTTCTTATTGGCCAGGGCGCTGGTAAAGCCACTGTCCTGGAGTGTCCCGGCAATGGCGGTGAAGATGGCCAGCATGCCCACCATACCGTAATCGGCCGGTGTCAGGATGCGGGCCAGGAAAATGCCGAATGACAGATTCAGCAGTTGCTGTACTCCGTTGCTGATTCCGCCCCATAAGAGTCCTTTTGCGGTCTTGTCTTTCAATGATTGCTCTGCCATAGAATCGGGAATAAAACACAGAGACACAGAGGCCGGCATCCGGACGGACCGGAGTTGTCTGTGCCTTTGCGTCTCTGTGGATGAATGTATGTCTGTATAGAGAATTACTTCACTTCGCTACCTGGTTTGACTTCACGCAGCAGGGAAGTAACAGCCAATGAACCGTCGAAGTTCTCGGCACTCAGAATCATTCCTTCGCTTACCAGACCGTTCTTGAACTGACGCGGTGCCAGGTTGGCGATGAACAGTACCTGTTTGCCTACCAGTTCTTCCGGTTTGTAGTGCTGGGCAATACCGCTCACGATGGTGCGGTTTTCCAGCCCGTCGGCAATCTTGAACTTCAGCAGTTTCTTCATCTTCGGAACATTTTCACATTCCAATACGGTTCCTACACGGATATCCAGCTTTTCGAAGTCCTCGAACGAGATGACCGGTTTGATAGGGTTGGCCTTGTAATTGGCCGCTTCGTTGGCTTTCTTGGTATCCAGCAGTTTCTGTACCTGAGCTTCGATGACGCTGTCTTCTATCTTTTCGAACAGCAGTTCGGCCTTGTTCAACGGATGTCCGGCTTCCAGCAGGTCTGTACGTCCCAGCTGTTCCCATTCGAAAGATTCCATGTTCAGCATGTGGCGCAATTTGTCTGAACTGAACGGCAGGAACGGTTCGAAGGCGATGGCCAGGTTGGCTACCAGTTGCAGGGCAATATTCAGGATAGTGGCTACGCGGTCCATGTCGGTCTTTGCCAGTTTCCATGGCTCGGTGTCGGCCAGGTATTTGTTTCCGATACGTGCCAGGTTCATGGCTTCTTTCTGGGCGTCACGGAATTTGAATACATCCAGCAATTTTTCCACTTCGGCCTTGACGTCGGCAAATTCCTTCAGAGTCTCCTTGTCATAATCAGTCAGTTCGCCGCAGGCAGGAACCTTTCCGTCGAAATATTTGTGGGTCAGTACCAGGGCACGGTTCACGAAGTTACCGTAAACGGCTACCAGTTCGTTGTTGTTGCGTGCCTGGAAGTCTTTCCAGGTGAAATCGTTGTCTTTGGTTTCCGGGGCATTGGCGGTCAGTACGTAACGAAGTACATCCTGTTTGCCCGGGAAATCCTGCAGGTATTCGTGCAACCATACGGCCCAGTTGCGTGAAGTGGAAATCTTGTCGCCTTCCAGGTTCAGGAATTCGTTGCTCGGTACATTGTCCGGCAGGATATAGCTTCCTTCCGCTTTTAGCATAGCCGGGAATACGATGCAATGGAATACGATGTTGTCTTTTCCGATGAAGTGTACCAGACGGGTTTCAGGGTCTTTCCACCATTTTTCCCAAGAATCCGGCAACAGTTCCTTGGTGTTTGAGATATATCCGATAGGAGCGTCGAACCATACATACAGTACTTTTCCGTCGGCTCCTTCTACCGGAACAGGAATACCCCAATCCAGGTCACGGCTTACGGCACGTGGCTGCAGTCCCATATCCAGCCAGCTCTTGCACTGTCCGTATACGTTTGGACGCCATTCCTTGTGGTCTTCCAGAATCCATTTGCGCAACCAGCCTTCGTGCTTGTCGAGAGGCAGGTACCAGTGCTTGGTTTCCTTCATGACCGGTTGACTTCCGCTGATGGCACTCTTCGGATTAATCAGTTCGGTCGGTGAAAGGGTACTTCCACATTTCTCGCACTGGTCTCCGTAGGCGCCTTCGGCATGGCAGCGTGGGCATTCACCGGTGATGTAGCGGTCGGCCAAGAATGTGTGTGCTTCTTCATCGTAATACTGCATGGAAGTCTTTTCGATGAATTCGCCTTTGTCGTACAACTTGCGGAAGAAGTCGGAAGCTGTCTTGTGATGTACTTCCGAGGTAGTACGTCCGTAAACGTCGAAAGAGATACCGAATTCCTTGAATGAGTCTTTAATCAGGGTGTGGTAACGGTCTACTACATCCTGCGGAGTAATGCCTTCTTTCTTGGCACGGATGGTGATAGGTACACCGTGTTCGTCGGAACCTCCGATGAACAGGACTTCTTCTTTCTTCAGACGCAGGTAACGCACGTAAATGTCAGCCGGGACATATACGCCTGCCAGGTGACCGATGTGGACGGGGCCGTTGGCGTATGGCAGCGCTGAAGTGACGGTTGTTCGCTTAAATTTCTTGTCCATATTGATTATTCTTTACATGTCTGATAAATAATGTGGCAAAGATAAGGCTTTTCCGGAATTTTTCCCAATTCTTTTCAGATTTGCCTTTTATCTTTACCTCGAACTTAGGAGATGTGCCGGTTGGAGTGTTCTGGAAAGGTACTTTCCGTGAGGGGAATTTAACAAATAAAAAATAAGGACTATGAAACTGAAGGTTTTTTTAGCGATGTTGGTGATGGGAGTGTCCGCGTGGACGCTGCAGAGTTGTGATAACGATGACGACGACGATTGGGTGACTGTTCCGGCTGAACTGACCCGTTCGCTGGCCGATAAGCATCCGCAGGCTACGCGGGTAGAATGGGAGGCTGAAGGCGGTTATTATGTAGCCGATTTTTATGAAGACGGCTGGGAGAAGTCTGCCTGGTTTACTCCCGATGGAACCTGGCAGCTTACTGAGACCGAACTCCGATTCATGGATTTGCCGGATGCGGTGCAGACAGCTTTCAGAAACGGTGGATATGCTACCTGGGAAATTGAAGACGTAGATAGGGTGGAACGTCCGGATAGGGAAGTGGTGTATGTCATCGAGGTGGAACAGTTTGATCAGGAAGTGGATTTATTCTATACTGCTGATGGTATCTTGGTGAAGGATGATACCGGTACAGGTGGAGGTAACCAGGGTGGTTCCGACTATCTGCCGTCAGTTACCGTAGATGATTTCCAGGCGTTTCTGGATGAGCGTTATCCGGGTGCCCGTATCATTGAATTAGACCGTGAAATGAACGGTTATGAAGTGGATATCGTACACGAAGGCCGTGGTAAGGAAGTGATATTCGACCTGGACGGAAACTGGGTGATGACTTCCTGGGACATCCGTTTGGTTGAGGTTCCTGAGGTAGTGAAGAATGCAGCGTTGGCACAATATCCGGATTACCGCTTGGATGACGCCGATTTTGTGGAGACTCCTTCAGCGTCTTATTACCTGATAGAATTGGAACGGGGCGAACGCGAAGTCAAGGTCAAGGTGGCTGCCGACGGAACGGTGCTATGATGCAGATTTACGTATAAGTTCCAGAAAATAGGGTACTTCCGAAGGTTGTGACAGACAAAAACAATCCAGCCCGTACAGACAGTTTATGTACTGTTTGTACGGGCTGTAATGATTTGACGGTTTCTTTTACTTGTCAATGTTTTTGGTAATGCTAAGGGCTATTTTAGATGAGCTCTTTTTGCTGGCTTTCATTAGTTTGTCGGCTTTTTCCAGATTCATGCAAGTAAAGTAGTTGTTTCCTTTGGTAATTTCCTGCTGGCTTTTGTCAAATAACGAGTAGCTTACGAAGTGGAATAATGTACGCAAAGGCTTTTCTTGCCATTTCAGGTAATGCTGGTTAAGTATCAACAGGTAATCGGCATGCGCATTGTCCAGCAGGTTATGATAATCCTTGCTTTCAATGTGGCTTAGGTCGGCATACTGTTCTTCGTTGTTTCCGGTCAGTGTGATGTCGTTAATCATGTTTCCGATACCGTCCAGTCCTTTGGAATCAATAAAGACGATGTGTTTATCTTTATTGGTTTCGATGATGTTTCTGGTGATGATCTGGTTGTAGGTACTGTCTATACTTTCTTCCGGTATGCCGGTTTCTTCCGTAATCATGCTCTCCGGGAAATAATTGGAACTTACGTTGTCATGCAGACCTATTACCAACACTTTTACAGTAGAATGTTCATTCTCTGTCGTTTCGTTGCTACTTACGTTTTCTGCGTGGATAGATGTGCAGATGGACAATGCTGTTAGAAATCCTAAAAAAATCTTCTTCATAGTGTTCTCCTTACCTTTAATTGTTCATTGCAAAAGTATCCGTCCTGTATTACGCTGTTGTTTCTATCCGATGAAAAAGATGTGAATCCCTCAATCGGCTTATTTACTGGCTAGTTCCTTGGCTTCTACCGGGTGGTCGGTGGTAATGAAGTCCACTTTCAAATCGAGCATTTTCTGTAGGTCCGGCGTTTCATTTACTGTCCAGACATTGACTTTCAGACCCACTTTGTGAGCTTCCTCTACCCATTCCGGATGTTTGTCGAAAACTTTGTAGTAATAGTCGATTCCTGTCAGTCCTTTTTCCCGGATAACGGATGGGGCAATGTCACTCTTTAAATAGGCTATTTCTGATGTCGGAGACAGTTTGACCAGTTGTTCACAGATATTCATACTGAATGAAATGTATTCTACCTGTTTTTCCAGTCCCATTTCATTTACCATCTTTACAATGGCTGCTACAGCACGGTCCTCCAGTTCCTTGGTCAGATGAGGCTTGATTTCGAGGATTAACTGTGTTTCTGGAAGTTGCTTTCCGGCTTGCAGGTAATCCGAAAGGAGAGGGAGTGTCTCGCCATTGTTCAATTTCGTTTCTTTGATGCGGGCATAAGGTGTAAGATTGATGGTGTCCGAGCCGATGACGTCATCATGATTGACTACCAATGTACCGTCGGAAGTCATCAGAACATCGAATTCAGATCCGTATACAGGTATCTGGCTGGCTTTCTTCAAGGCTGTAATGGAGTTCTGTGCAGACCCGTCGCAGTTCCAGAAGCCGCGGTGGGCAATGATACGGGTTTGTGAATAACTGGATAAAACGTGGAAGGCCATCAGGCAAATAAATAATATCTTTTTCATAAGTTACATGATTTTGAAAATTCAACTCAATGTTTTCTTGAAGGTAATGAATAAATCCTGTTCATCCAAGTAATTTCGGATGAACAGGGAGATTTTGTCAGAATGCGTATCTTAATCCGATTTGTACCTGATACGGAGTGCCGTTCAGATTAGAAACACCGGTGTTTGCATTGACGTTGTAGACGTATTCTTTCTTGTCCTGATCGAAACCTTTGATGGTGTAGATTTTCTGGGTACCCAGGTTATGTCCGGCTCCCCAGTCCTTGTTCAGCATGTTCAGTACGTTGAATATATCGACAGACAGTTCCAGGTTATGTTTCTTGTAAAGTTTGAATTTCTTGGCCAGGCGTAAGTCGAGTGTACCGTAGAATCCGTTGACACCTCCGTTGCGTTCGGCTACCTTGCCGAAACTTTTCCGGATATAATCTTTGGTGCTTTCTTCTACATCCGGATTGCTCAGGATATTGTTGATACCGTCTTTCAGGTATTGTGGTGTATTAGGATCATTCGGGTCATAGATGAAGGCCAGGTCGTTTGAGTCAACAAAATCGCCGTTCACGTTTCCGCCTACTATCATGGAGTAGCGTGTACCTCCGATGCCGGAGAAGCGGGCACCTACGCTGATTCCCCAGAATGTGGGAGCAGTACCGTAAATCACTACTTTATGGCGGAACTGGTTGTTGGAATAAGTCATCCGGCTCAAGTCGCGCGGGTCATCGATTACCATTTGTGAAAGTGTGGCAGAATTGGCTACGTTTCCGTTGTAGGAAGTATTGTCTTTCGTATCGTTCCAGGTGTAGCTGAAAGAGATTTCGCCATCCTTGAAGTATCTCCAGGTTCCGTCGATGACGAAGGCGAACTGGTTGACTTTACCATCGCTGACCATTTCGAGTACACGTCCTATCTGGTCCGTCTTTCTGCCTTCTTTCCAGTCTGCTACACCTTTCTCATTGATGGTGTTGGCCGGGACATACACTCCTCGGTTTCCTTCTGCTTCGATGCGGAAATAAGGGTCATCTACCATATTGCGGTCTACATACATGTAGTTGTTGCGTCCCAGGGTCATGTATCCGGCTACACTCATTTTCAGACGGTCGCTGAAGAAGTGGGTATATGACAGGTTGGCTTTGTAGATGACCGGAACTTTGCAATCGGCTCCGTTCATGTTGATGGTGGAAAGTTTTTCTACATTCGGATTGTTGAAAAGTTCGGCTCCTGGTGCGGTAGAAGGATCCTTACGGTAAGAAGGGAAATCCGGTCTGATGAGGTTCAGCATTTCTGCATAGTTGGCAGCTTTCTGGTCCAGCGTGATATCCAGAGAAGCGGTACGGGTACCGTCGAATACCATGTTATTGATCATGGCGTAGTTGTTGATATCGGAAGCGAAGATACCGGCACCTGCACGGATAATGTCTTTATGTTTATCGTTTATGTCCCAGGTAAACTGCAGACGGGGTTGAATCTGGAACGTGGAGAGTCCGTTGTCGGTTCTCAATCCCAGTTCATCGTATACGGTCTGGTTGAAGGTCCCTTTATTGAAGTAAGTGGCGTTGTCAAGACGTAATCCGGCTATCATTTCGAATCCGGAGAACAATTTTGTCTGCATCTGTGCATAGACTCCCGCATTCAGAATGTTCTGCTTTACACGGTCGTCCTCGGTCAAGTACAGTTCCCGGACGTAGCGGTACGGCTCCAGGTTTTCGAAAGCGTCCATTCCGTTGAAGTAGAAGCGTCCGTTTGTCTCGCTACCGTAACGGGAGTTCATGTGTGTATACATGAAGTCTGCTCCGAACGTATAATTGATTTTGTTTGTGTTATAGTAGAAGTTATCGACTACCTGAAGGACATGGTTGTAGAAATTTTCCGGGCAGTAGCGTTGACCTCCCAATTGGATGCTGGTGGTAGCTGTCTTGCCGTCAATCTGTGATTCCACATTGCTTACAATTGCACGTGGAATGTTGGATGATGGAAGTTCCTTACCCGGCATTGACTCTTCCAGGGTATAAAGATGTTGTAATTTCAGTTCATTGGTACCTTTAGGACCGACTACCGAACGGAGAGTAGCCATGGCACTGTTGTTCAGTGAGTGTACATCGCCGTAGGTTTCATATAAATTGATGGCTGTATTGTCTCCTAATCCCATGTTGTTCATATCATTCACGAAGTTGTCGGTGAATGTAAGCAGATTGGTTGCATTGATTTGCCAGTCGAGGCGTGCGAATACGGCGTCAGTACTCTGCGTCTTGTCGAAAGCTCCGAACTGGGGATTGGAAGATACTCCATATTTGTCGCGTGCAATCTGCAGGAAGCGGTCGCGTACATCACTGATCAGGCTGTATCGTTTCTCGTCGGCGGCACTCTGGATATCGGCGATGTATAACGGACGTGAATCAGCCTGATGGTCCCAAGCGATGAAGAAATGTGCACGGTCCTTAATCAAGGCTCCTCCCAGCGAAGCGCCGAACTGGTAAGTCGAGAAGTCGTTGTTGCGTTTGTTTCCACGGATATCGTATGGGCTGGAAAGCCAGTTGGCCCGTGCAAATGTAAATGCACTACCGGTCAAGGTATTTGTACCCGATTTGGTAACCGTACTGACTGTTCCACCGCCGGCGCGTCCGTTGGTTACATCGTATTGGTTGGTGACTACCTTAAATTCCCGGATGGCTTCCATCGAAATGGCGTAAGGCACTCCGTTACGGCTGGTAGTACTTCCTCCGGAAGTTGGGTTCTTTGCCGTCATACCGTCTATGGTATAGTTGGTAGAAGAGGCAAGCTGTCCCGACAGGCTGGAGCCGGTACTTAATGGAGATAGGTCTACCAGAGAGGTGAAGTTTCGTCCGTTGACAGGAAGTTTCTCCAGGTCTCTTTCTGTTACGGAAGTGGCTGCTCCTGTTGTTGCGATACTGTTTTTAAGAGAGTTGGCAACTACTTCGACGGCTTCCATCACTACGCTCTCTTCTTTCAATTGAAAGTCGACACGGAGCAGGTCGCCTTGGTTGAGGGTATAACCGGTTTTCTTCTGGTCGCCATAACCTACATACGAGATACTGACCGTATAGGGAGAGCCCAAAGGGAGCTGCTTGATGGTATATTCACCTTTTTCATTGGTGATAGATCCGGTCTGGAAACCGGTTGATTCGTTCTTTACCTGGATGGCGGCACCGATAACCTCCATTCCCGTTTCATCTGTTACAATTCCTGATATTACGGCTCTGTTATCTTGTGCGGATAGTTGGATAGAACAAAATAATGCGCAGAGTAGTAATAAAATCTGTTTACCTTTTGTTGTCATGCTAATTATAGATTGATTATGAATTTTTCACAAAAGTAGACCGGCTGCATTACGGGGAGATAACTGCGGGGTAAAGAAATGATGTGAATTCTGTTAATAAAATATTACAGAACCGGATTGCATCGAATGGCTGTTTGTATTTCTGTGAATAAACTCCTTATTCAGTATATGGATTCATCCATTAAACGCGTTTATTCTCAGCGGGTTGTTTTCCTGCTGACGAAGTGGTTATAGGAGGGAGCGGATTGCTTTACAAAAATGTTTGGAAATAAAACTGAACATTTCTTTTTAAGATTGAAGAGGAAGATATATCTTAAAAAAAATGAATACAATATGAGACGGGTATTTGTTTCGGATATGCTTATGTTTTTAATTTATAGATGTTTAGCCAGGAATTTAATGTAGTTGTGCGGAAAATTGAACCTGCCAAAAGTTGTAAAACTGGTTGTTGTGCGAATAATTAATTTATAAATTTGTGACACAGTTCAATGAGATGTATAACCCTATAAACGATTGTAAATAACCGCATGAGATACGTTATCGCTACTTTGCTCTTCTGTTTGGCCGGTATTTTTAGCTTACCGCTTTCTGCTCAAACTTCCACTTCTGCAGATTCCACTTCAGTGACCGGACATGATATTGTAAAGGTAGCGATGAAATACATCGGTGTTCCCTATCGTAGCGGACGTATGAATCCGAAAGTCGGTTTCGACTGTTCCGGTTTTACTACTTACGTGTTTAAGAAAGAAAACATCCAGTTGACCCGTTCTTCCCGTTCCCAGTTTACAGAGGGAGTAGAGGTGAGCAGTTGTACCGATTTGCAGAAAGGCGATCTGGTCTTTTTCGGAGGCTCACGTTCTTCATCCACTTCAATCGGGCATGTTGGGATTGTAACCG
>DGYFI06203__coassemble_1493_pt1 | contig 16750 bp, 13 predicted proteins | sample DGYFI06203__metabat2_low_PE_020 | metagenome-assembled genome bin DGYFI06203
TTTCAAAGACAAGTTGAAATTTTTAAAAAACATGTAAATACAGGCATTAGCAGTTCTCACAATACGGGGTTTGCTGAATGCTTACATTGGCTTTGCTTTGTTCACGTATAGGCTGGTGGCTTATATCGGAATATTGTCCACGCATTCAAAATGGCCATCAATTGATTTGGGATAATTTTAAACAGATACCGATTCCACGACAACTCCCGGATATGTTGAACACATATGCAGAAGAAATGATGTCTGTTATTGGCAATGAAGATGAAAGTTTCGCTATAGCCCAGAAGATAGATAAGGAAATATCTGAGCTGTATGGCGTTGATTTAAATATGATATAAGCAGAAAATTATGCTATTTAGAGATTTATTCAAAGAAATAGGCAGAGTAAAAGAAGATTCTTTTTACAAAAACTCTAATGTCATTATAAGGTTAAATACTCTTTTTAAAGTGTTGACTGCTAAACTGAAAGATGAAAAGATTAAAACCTCAACATTGGAAGAGATATGCAATAATTTAATAAAAATTGTCAATTTGTCATTGTCTGGAAAGAGGAATGAGGCTTTTAACTTATTATATACTACATATTTTAAAGATGAAAGTATATCCAGATTGGATATAAAAGATTATAATGCAGGGAAAAAGGCATTTTATAGAATGAGAAATTCTCAGGAATATGTTCAGTATGAAAACCATGAGATGTATCATATCCCTTTTGATAAGAACTATTTAGTTGGTAATGAAAGGTTTAGTATAACAGGTTTCCCTACATTATATTTATCATCATCCATTTATGGATGTTGGGAAGAAACTGGACGGGGAAATCTTGAATATGCTAACGTTGCTTTATTCAAGAATACACAAAAAATAAAATTAATCAGTTTGATAGCTCCGTCTAATAGAGCAACAGTACAAAATAACAATATTTTATTAGCTTTTCCGTTATTACTGGCTTCTTCGTTAGAAGTTGTCCATCCTAGAGAGAAGTTCATTCCTGAATATATTGTTCCACAATTATTGATGGAATGTCTGATTGAATACCGAAACCAGAATGCAACAACTGATATATTAGGTATTGAATACAAATCTGTGCATCGGAACAAAAGAGATTTAATGTTTAATGAAAGAGACAAAACAGATATCTTTATCAATTATGCTATACCACCGTTTGATTATAAGTCTGAAGGAGGGATATGTCCTAAATTAATGGAAATTTTTGAATATTGGAATTCTGTATCATGGGCAAAACTACAATATGAAAGGCCAAATGCTTTTATAAACATTGTAGAAAATGGTCAAAAGAGATATAGTGTTAGTAGATTTGGACTTATGGAAAAATATTTAAATTTGAGAGATCCTAAAATGTTAACTTATACTACATCAAGAATAGGTGGCATTCCGGAAGGTGCGCTAACTTTTCAAAATTGAATTGAGGACCTCTTAATAAACTCACAATAATAATGAACGATAAATTACCTAATAATACAGGCAAACTCCTTATATATCAAAATGAAAAAGGAGATACTAAAATAGACGTCTATTTTGTAGATGGTGATATATGGATGACACAGAAGGCTCTTACTGAGTTGTATCAGGTATCAAAATCATCTATTAGCGAACATATTAAAAATATATTCGATGATGGTGAACTGACGGAGTCGGAAACAACTGTTCGGAAATTCCGAACAGTTCAAATGGAAGGTGAACGAAAAGTGGAAAGAGAGTTCCTTCATTATAATTTCCAAATGATTTTAGCCATAGGTTATAGAGTCCGTTCACGTGTTGGCATTCATTTCAGAAACTGGGCGACATCAGTTTTAACGAAGTATACCAAGAAAGGATTTGCACTGAATGATGATAGACTAAAAAATCCGAAACAGTTTGGAGCTGATTATTTTGATGAATTATTAGAACGTATCCGTGATATTCGCAGTAGTGAAAACGAATGAGCAATATGCAATATTTGATGCGCATAGGCATGAGGTAGATAATTTGATTGAGAATACAAAGAGCATAAGAGATGAGTAATCTTTTTTATCCTCATGTTGATGGTTAGGCGTACATGAAAAAATACATGTACGCCGAGATGTATGTTTAGTATACACTGTAATTGTTATTATTTCTTCTCCAGCTCCTGCAGGCTTTCCATCTTCTTGGTCTCCAGGAATTCATAGATGCCGCACAGGTGCTCCTTCACGCGCTGGTGTCCGAATTCATAAACCTTGGTGACCAGTCCGTCCAGGAAGTCACGGTCGTGTGAAACTACGATGAGGGTGCCGTCGAAATCCATCAGTGCTTGTTTCAGAATATCCTTGGTCTTCATGTCCAGATGGTTGGTCGGTTCGTCCAGAATCAGCAGGTTGACCGGTTCCAACAGTAGTTTGATCATGGCCAGACGGGTACGTTCTCCACCCGAAAGTACTTTCACTTTCTTCATTGATTCCTCTGGGCCTCCGAACATGAAGGCTCCCAGCAAGTCACGGATTTTGTTCCGGATTTCCCCTTTGGCTACCTCGTCGATGGTCTGGAAGACCGTCAGGTTCTCGTCCAGCAGCGAAGCCTGGTTCTGTGCGAAGTAACCTATCTGTACATTGTGCCCCAGGGTTAAGGTACCGTCGTATGGAATTTCATTCATGATACATTTCACCAGTGTGGACTTTCCTTCCCCGTTTCTACCTACGAAGGCTACTTTATCTCCTCGTTCAATGGTTAGAGTCGCATTGCGGAATACGGTGTGGTTTCCATACGTTTTTCCCACTCCTTCCATAATGACCGGATAGCTTCCACTGCGTGGCGAAGGCGGGAATTTCAGGCGGAGTGCCGATGTATCTTCTTCGTCTACCTCTATCAGTTCCAGCTTTTCGAGCATTTTTACCCGGCTCTGCACTTGGAGTGTCTTGCTGTATGTACCCTTGAAACGTTCGATGAAGTCCTTGGTTTCCTGAATCATCTTCTGCTGTTCCTCGTATTGTTTCATCTGTTGTTCACGACGTTCTTTCCGGAGTACCAGGTACTGTGAATAGTTTACTTTGTAGTCATAGATACGTCCCATAGTCACTTCGATGGTACGGGTTGTGATGTTGTCTACAAATTTGCGGTCGTGACTGATGACTACTACTGCTTTGGAGCTGTTTATAAGAAAGTCTTCCAACCATTGGATGGATTCTATATCCAGGTGGTTGGTCGGTTCATCCAGCAGCAGGACATCCGGGTTCTGTAGCAGCAGTTTTGCCAGTTCGATACGCATGCGCCATCCTCCGCTGAAATCGCTGGTCGGGCGGTCGAAATCAGTACGTTCGAATCCTAGTCCCAGTAAGGCTTTCTCCACATCCTCTTCAAAATGTGTCATGTCGATGGCATAGAACTTTTCGCTCATCAGTGCCACTTTTTCTATCAGTTCCATGTAGGAGTCGCTTTCATAATCGGTACGGACAGCCAGTTCGTTATTCATCCGTTCGATTTCCGCTTCCATTTCACGTAGGTGTGCAAAAGCCATCGAGGCTTCTTCGAAAACGGTTCTCCCGTCCTCGGTCATAAGATGCTGGGGCAGGTAAGCCACTACGCAATCCTTCGGAGCCGTTACTTTTCCACGGGTAGGCTGGCGCACTCCGGCCAGAATTTTTAGGAGAGTTGATTTTCCGGCACCGTTTTTTCCCATCAGGGCGATACGGTCTTTTTCATTAATCTGGAAACTGATGTCACTGAACAGGGTGGTTCCGCCGAATTCTACGGTAAAGCCATCTACTGAAATCATATATTATATAAAAAGTGAATTGGTTGGTTATACGTCTTGTCTTTTTCGGGGACAAAGATACAAAAAATTGTCCTTCCACCGTCAGCCTTGTTATTCCTTCTGAAGGAAAAGGGCCGGAACCGGTGAAAGGACAATCCTGTCAGTTATGAAAAGCTGTCTTCCTAGGCGCTAAGCCAACAGCAGAATCAGCAGCTGTGCCGTAAGGATACGCAGGAACATTGTCAACGGATAAACTGTAGAGTAGCCTACTGCCGGAGCGTCGTTGCCTGAAACCTGGTTGGCGTATGCCAGTGCAGGGGGATCTGTATTACTACCGGCAATAAGACCCATCAGTGTGTAATAATTGATTTTATGATGCCAACGGGCCACCATTCCGATAATTACCAGTGGAATGAACGTTATCAGGAAGCCAATTCCGACGTACAATAATCCGTCACCTTCTACTACAGTCTGAACGAAATTTTCACCGGCCTTGATTCCTACGCTGGCCAGGAACAGTACCAATCCCACTTCACGCAGCATCAGGTTGGCACTCATGGTGGTATAGGTGACCAGTTTGACTTTATGACCGAAACGGCCAATCAAGATGGAGATGATAAGCGGACCACCGGCCAAACCCAATTTTACCGGGGTAGGCATGCCTGGAATAGCAATAGGCAGACTACCGAACAGGATACCACATAAGATACCGATGAAGATAGTCACGATATTCGGATGGTCCAGACGTTTCAACTGGTTACCCAATAAATTAGCTACACGTTCGATAGCATCCTGCGGACCGACCACCATGACACGGTCGCCGACCTGTAATGTCAACTGACGGGCAGCAAACAAGTCCATACCGGAACGGTTGACACGGGTTACATTTACTCCATACATGCTGCTAAAATGAAGCTCGCCCAATGTCTTTCCGTTGATGTTGGGTTGTGTAATCAGGATACGGCGTGAAACCATCGGTTTTTCCTGATAGGATGGATCGTTCCAATTTACATCTTCCACTTTCGGACCGATGAATGCCATAATGGCTTCCGAGTCATCTTCCGCACATACAATGAACATGAGGTCGCCTATATGCAAAACAGTGTTGGCATTCGGAGTGTTCATGTGTCCTTCCTGAATGATGCGTGTACATACGAAATCTCGTGCCAGAAATGTCTGAACCTGTAACAGATTTTTTCCATTCAGTGCCGTATTCTCCACCCGTAATGAAATAGTATACGGTTTCAGATGCGGATTGGCTTCCTCGCCGCGTTGGATTTCTTCCGATTCCTGAGTCAGGTTGACACGACAGATAAACCGGATGACAATGAGGGAGAGGATGATACCCATTACTCCCAACGGATAGGCGCAGGCATATCCCATCGCAATTTCAGGTCCCTGGTAGCTGAGCTGTTGCAAAGCCTCGTTGGCGGCACCGAGTCCCGGTGTATTGGTGACGGCTCCACACAGGATACCGACCATCATCGGAAGTTCCACCCGGCCTTGCAAGGCATAATACATGACCAGAGCCACTGTAATGTTCAATGCCACAATACCTACCGCAAGCAGATTCATGGCTATTCCTCCCTTCTTGAAGGAAGAGAAGAACGAAGGACCGACCTGCAGACCGATACAGAAGACAAACAAAATTAAACCGAAGTCTTGTAGAAAGGAGAGGATGGACGGATTTCCCGTAAATCCGAAGTGCCCGACCAGGATTCCTACGAACAAGACGAAAGTTACTCCCAGCGAAATGCCGAAGAACTTGATTTTTCCTAACAATACACCTGCCGCTATGACAAAGGAATACAAGGCGACAATATGTGCAATGGAGTTAGGATTAGTCAATAAATCTTGAACCCAATTCATAATATCAAATTTAAATTTCGGCAAATGTAAGTAATTATCTTCAGAGAACAAATTTTTCATTCGCAATAATTTACCTTGTGGGGAGAAACATATGTTTCCGGGTATTATAGAATATTAATGTGGGAAGATTGTTTACTTCGTTTCCTGATGGAGAGTTTTTCTTTGTGTCTGCATTCTGTTTTTACACCATATTATATATAACAATGTATTGCTCTGAATAATTATGGAGGTGAATGAAATTGACGGGCTTTTGCTCCTTTCAAGTATGGTTTCTAGAGAAAAAATCAAAGAAATATCCAATAAATGTTTAGGGGGTGAGCATTTTTCCATCAAAAAAGACAAACATCAGAAGATTTTAGTATATTTGCCTATACAGTGTACAGGATTCGTCCTGTCTGAGAAAAATATCATTAGATCTAATTAAACATAAAAACACTCATCACTATGGCAGATAGTAAAGAAAAACTCTTTTCTGACTTTCCTCCAGTGTCTACCCAGGAATGGATGGACAAAATTCAAGTGGATCTGAAAGGGGCTGATTACGAAAAGAAGTTGGTGTGGAAAACCAATGAAGGATTCAAAGTCAAACCCTTCTATCGTCAGGAGGATCTGGAAGGACTAAAGACTACCGATGGATTGCCTGGACAATATCCTTATCTTCGTGGAATCAAGAAAGATGACAACACTTGGTTTATCCGGCAGGATATCCGGGTGGACGATCCGGCCGAAGCCAATGCCAAGGCACTTGACATTCTGAACAAAGGTATTGACTCTTTAGGTTTCCATGTACCGGCCAAAGCACTGGATGCTGATTTTATCCGTACTTTACTGAAAGATATCTGTTGTGAATGCATTGAATTGAACTTCACTACTTGTCAGCGTCATACTCTCCAGTTGGCAGAGTTACTGGTGGCATATTTCAAAGAAAAAGGATATGACCCGGAAAAGATACAAGGTTCTGTCAATTTCGACCCGATAAGCAAGATGCTACAAAAAGGGAAAGATCTGAGTGGTATCGTTGCCAAGGGAGCAGAACTGGTAAAAGTACTCGCTCCGTTTCCTAAATTCCGCTGCATTGCTGTAAATTCTCTCAAATTGAATAATGCTGGAGCGTATATCTATCAGGAATTGGGATATGCATTGGTGTGGGGAAATTATTACTTGAATGCATTGGTAGAAGCGGGTATTCCTGTCGACCTGGCAGCCCGGAAAATCAAATTCAACTTCGGCATCAGTTCTAATTATTTCATGGAAATTGCCAAATTCCGTGCTGCACGTATGCTCTGGGCCGATATTGTAAAGGCTTACGGTCCGACTGAAGAATGTGCTTGCAAGATGGTAGCACATGCAGAAACTTCTACTTTCAATCTTACCTTGTTCGATGCGCATGTAAATCTGCTTCGTACACAGACAGAAGCTATGAGCGCGGCTATTGCCGGTGTAAATTCTATTACAGTAACTCCATTCGATAAGGTTTATGAAACTCCGAATGCATTCTCGGAACGTATTGCACGTAATCAGCAGTTGCTGTTGAAAGAGGAAGCACACCTGAACCGTATTGTTGATGCTGCAGGTGGCTCTTATTATATTGAGAATCTGACTGTCGCTATTGCTCAGCAGGCCTGGAATCTCTTCCTGGAGACAGAAGATGCCGGAGGTATGTTGGCTGCTATTCAGCAAGGTACAGTACAAGATACTGTGAATGCCAGCAATAAAGCACGTCATGAAGCCGTTTCAAAACGGAAGGAAATTCTGCTTGGAACCAATCAATATCCGAATTTCAGTGAGCGGGCAGAAGGAAAGATGCCGGTAAGTTGCTGTTGTGGCTGTGGAGGTCATGAAAATGAAGCAGCCTTTGCCAGCTTGAATACAGACCGTGCCGCCAGTGAATTCGAGGCTTTACGTTTACAGACGGAGCATTCCGGAAAACGTCCGAAAGCATTCATGCTGACCATCGGTAACCTGGCTATGCGTCAGGCACGTGCTCAGTTCTCCTGTAACTTCCTGGCTTGTGCCGGTTATGAAGTTATCGATAACCTTGGGTTTGCAACAGTAGAAGAGGGTGCTGAAGCTGCCTTGAAGGCTCAGGCAGATATTGTAGTTATCTGTTCCAGTGATGACGAATATGCTCAATATGCTGTTCCTGCTTATGAACTGCTGAAAGATAAAGTCCTGTTCATTGTAGCCGGAGCACCGGCCTGTATGGAAGAACTGAAGGCAGCCGGCATTGAAAATTTCATTCATGTTCGTTGCAATGTTTTGGAGACCTTGAAATCGTATAACGAAAAGTTAGGAATTAAGTAAAGCTATGAAACCAAATTTCAGAAACATCGATATATATGCCGGATTCCAGCCACAGAACGGCATGGAATGGCAGAAAGCCAACGGCATCACAGCCAACTGGAAGACACCGGAACAGATTCAGGTCAAGCCGGTCTATACGAAAGAAGACCTGGAAGGTCTGGAACACCTGAACTATGCGGCTGGTATCCCACCGTATCTGCGTGGACCTTATTCCATGATGTATACGTTCCGTCCGTGGACTATCCGTCAGTATGCCGGTTTTTCTACAGCCGAGGAATCGAATGCATTCTATCGCCGTAATCTGGCTTCCGGACAGAAAGGTTTGTCTGTCGCATTCGACTTACCTACCCATCGTGGATATGACCCTGACCATCCGCGTGTAGTAGGAGATGTGGGTAAAGCAGGAGTATCTATCTGTTCATTAGAGAACATGAAAGTTTTGTTCGATGGTATTCCTTTGAACAAAATGTCTGTCTCCATGACCATGAACGGTGCGGTACTGCCTATTATGGCATTTTATATCAATGCCGGATTGGAGCAGGGAGCTAAACTGGAAGAAATGGCCGGTACCATTCAGAATGATATCTTGAAAGAATTCATGGTACGTAATACTTATATCTATCCGCCTGCATTCTCTATGAAGATTATTTCAGACATTTTTGAATATACTTCACAGAAAATGCCGAAATTCAACTCCATTTCTATTTCGGGTTACCATATGCAGGAAGCCGGAGCTACGGCTGATATTGAATTGGCTTATACACTGGCCGATGGATTGGAATACCTCCGTGCCGGTATTGCAGCCGGCATCGATATTGATGCATTTGCTCCTCGTTTGTCTTTCTTCTGGGCTATCGGTATGAATCATTTTATGGAGATAGCCAAGATGCGTGCTGCCCGTATGCTGTGGGCCAAGATTGTGAAACAGTTCAATCCGAAGAATCCGAAGTCTTTGGCATTGCGTACTCACTCACAGACTTCAGGTTGGTCGCTTACTGAACAAGACCCGTTCAATAATGTAGGTCGTACCTGTATTGAGGCTATGGCTGCCGCATTGGGGCATACTCAGTCATTGCATACCAATGCACTGGATGAGGCTATCGCACTTCCTACAGACTTCTCGGCACGTATTGCCCGTAATACCCAGATTTATATTCAGGAAGAGACTCAGGTCTGCAAGAATGTTGATCCGTGGGGTGGTTCTTATTATGTAGAGGCTCTGACCAATGAACTGGCCCATAAGGCATGGGAACACATTCAGGAAATCGAACGATTGGGTGGTATGGCTAAAGCGATTGAAACCGGTATTCCGAAGATGCGTATCGAAGAAGCGGCTGCACGTACCCAGGCACGTATTGACTCAGGTGAACAGACCATTGTAGGTACCAATAAGTATCGTCTGGAGAAAGAAGATCCGATTGATATTCTGGAAGTAGATAATACGGCGGTACGTCAGGAACAGATTGAAAACCTGCGTCGTTTAAAGGAAGGTCGTAATCAGGAAGAGGTAGATAAGGCATTGGCTGCCATAACTGAATGTGTGAAGACCGGTAAAGGTAACTTGCTGGAACTGGCTGTAGAAGCTGCACGTGTTCGGGCTACTTTAGGAGAAATCTCCGATGCCTGCGAAGCAGTTGTCGGACGTTATAAAGCGATAATCAGAACTATATCAGGCGTGTATTCATCAGAAAGTAAAAAGGATGCAGATTTTGCAAGAGCTTGCGAACTGACCGAAGAATTTGCGAAAAAAGAAGGCCGTCGTCCGCGTATCATGATAGCCAAGATGGGACAGGACGGACACGACCGTGGTGCGAAAGTAGTTGCTACCGGATTTGCCGATTGCGGTTATGATGTAGATATGGGACCGTTGTTCCAGACTCCGGAAGAAGCTGCCCGTGAAGCCGTTGAAAACGATGTGAACGCAGTAGGTGTATCATCACTGGCTGCCGGACACAAGACCTTGATTCCACAGATTATCGAAGAACTGAAGAAACTGGGTCGTGAAGATATTCTGGTATTTGCAGGAGGTGTTATCCCGGCACAGGATTATGATTCCTTGTACAAGGCCGGTGTAGTAGCTATTTTTGGTCCAGGAACATCAGTTGCCAAATCAGCTTGTCAGGTTATGGAACTGTTATTGGATGAGTAAACAGATTAAGATACATTTTATCTGATAGAATGATGCCCCGGAAGTCATCGGACTGGATTGGTTCGCTTTGATTTCTGGGGCTTTCTGTTTTCGGATGAATGGCTTGGCACTCTGTTATTGTTGTCTTCATATACTTCTTTCTGAAAAAACTTATAAAAATCACAGAGAAAAGGCTGAAAAAACAAAGAAGTGATTATCTTTGTTCCTAAAAAACATTATTTATCCGTACTATGAAAAAAATTATTTTCACTTTCTTAGTATGTGTCCTGGCCGGAATCGTGCAGGCACAAATCGCTCCGGAAGCGTTGAAGACTTGGCATGGAAACAAGTATTCCATGTTTATTCATTTTGGGCTTTATTCTTTACCAGGGGGGGTATGGAAAGGACAGCCGGTTACTTACGGTTACAGTGAACAGATACAGGCTTTTGCTAAAATCCCGAAAGAAGAATATATGCAGTTGGCAAAGGATTTTAATCCGACTCAGTTCAATGCAGATTCTATTGTGGCACTAGCCAAGCGGGGAGGTATGAAATCCGTTGTGCTTACTTCCAAACATCATGACGGTTTCTGTATGTTCCATACTGCCACAACCACATATAATTCTTACGATGCTACTCCTTGTAAACGGGATTTCGTGAAAGAACTTTCGGATGCATGTAAGCGGGCCGGTATCCGTTTTGGGCTTTATTTTTCTATCATTGACTGGAATTTCCCGTATGCTTCGCCTATGTCAGACCATAATTGTGATTTTGTACCGGAAAAGCATCAGGAATTCTCTAAGGCACAAATTACGGAATTGCTGACCAATTATGGCCCGATTTCTGAATTCTGGTTTGATATGGGTTCGAATACTCCCGAACAGAGCAAGGAACTTTATGCATTGGTACATAAATTACAGCCGGACTGTATGGTGAGCGGACGTATAGGTAATGACCAGTATGATTTCTGTGTGATGGCAGATAATGCTTACCCGGAAGGTTCGTTACATACACCCTGGCAGACAGCAGCTTCTATGTTTGATGAAACTTGGAGCTACCGTTCCTGGCAGGAACGTGGAGAGGTGAAAGATAAGGTTTACCAGAAACTCTGCCAGCTGACCAATGTTGTATCTCATGGAGGTAATTTCCTGTTAAATATCGGTCCGAAGGGAGATGGAAGCATAGTTCCTTTCGAAAAAGATGTGTTGGAATCTATCGGAAGTTGGTTGGATAAATACGGTTATGCTATTTATCAGACAGAAGCTTCACCTTTTCCGAAGAGTTTCGAATGGGGTACTGTTACCCGAAAAGACAACAAACTTTACCTGATTCTTTCCGGCAAGTATCCGAAGGATGGTAAAATCCTGCTGGATATGCCAGGATACAAGCTTCGGAAAGGTGACGGCAAGATGGCCATGTATCTGCAATATGGCGATGAGATTTCTGTGTCTATTCCGGCATCTGCCTATAATGATTCTACCATTCATGTCTTGACTTTGGAACTGGACAAACCGGTTGAAGTGCAGCCAGCACTTCCTGTGAAAGGCATGACTTTGACTGCTCTTAACGCCACACCGGATTATAGTTATTCTTGTTTTGACTATTATAGTAATTACCGGAGTGCAGTGGCTTATAATTGGAATGTAGAACAGAATCTGCTGAAACAGCTGCAGTTCATTTATACAGACCAAGAGGTAGACAGAACCATAGATTTATCGGTGGACGGTAAATCTTATACTGTTACTTTGAAAGGGGGAAAGGCAGAATCTCTGGAACCGGCTAACGGTACAGTTTGGGGAAAACGTTATATTTGCGGTCCGGGTAGTGGACTGTTTGATACACCTTCTACACTGCAAACAGACTTGAACAATCCTCCTGCACGTAGAAGCCAATGGAAAGAAACTGATAAAGAGCAGGATGAATTTGCGAGTGATATCTTGTCTACCTATTATGTTATGCAGAATATTCAGTCTCCTGCCGATCAACTGATTCTGGTGGAAGTAGGTGCAGGAAACGGAATCGAAATCTACTTGAACGGGAAGTCGATTTTAAAGCATTTGAATCCTTATCGTTGTACTTTCCGTACCGAAAAGGTATTGCTTCCGTTGAAGAAAGGTGACAATCAGGTTGTATTGTGTGTATACAACCGTTTTGAAGAAAAAACAGGTTACTTGCTTCGTCCAGCCCCAAAACCGGTTATTTATCGTCAGGATTTTGATATTTTGGATACTTCTAATCAAAAGTCACATGCCATTACTGTCAAGGCTCATAATCCGGCATCGGCTCATGCGGATATGGAGTTGTCTAATTTGCGTATTCGTTTGCGTAGAATAGCCCGTTAACCGGTGTTTATATAAAATAAAATGTCCTCACGGATATGAAACTTGTTCCTCAGATTTTATCTTTGGAGTCATTTCATAAACGTGAGGACATTTTATTATTTCCGATAAGTGGCTTCTATTCCTACCTGTTGGCAATCGGCTCCCATGGGAGGATTCTGTTTGTATAGGGCTATTTTTACTTCTTCAATGGGGAAGTCTAGAAGTAGTCGTCGGGCAATTCTACAGGAAACATGTTCCAGTAGTTTGGAAGGAGCGGCCATTTCTGCTTTGACTGTTTCAAAAACTGCTGCGTAATTAACTGTACCTTCCAGTTGGTCGGTATCTGCGGCTTTCGTGAAATCTGTTTTCAGTTGTAAGTCGATGTTATATTCAGCTCCTATTTTATTCTCTTGTGGAAGTACACCGTGATAGGCATAGATTTTTAGTCCTTTCAGATGGATATACATGTTGGTGGGTTTCATCGTTTGCTTGTTCTTTTATTTTCAGATTACCAGTTGATAGGAGTTTCTCCATGTGCAATCAGGTATTCATTAGTTTTGCTGAAATGTTTGTTCCCGAAAAATCCATGGTATGCTGATAGGGGAGATGGATGTACAGAGGTTAATACCAGATGTTTGTTGCGGTCAATGAAGGCTCCTTTCTTCTGTGCATAGGCTCCCCATAGAATGAAGACCAGATGTTCCCGATTCTCTGCCAGTGTGCGTATTGCAGCATCAGTAAATTCTTCCCAACCTTGACGTTGGTGGGAACCTGCTTGATGGGCACGCACCGTTAAAGTGGCATTCAGTAAAAGAACTCCTTGTTCTGCCCAACGGGTCAGATTCCCCGAAGAGGGTACCGGGGTTCCCAAATCATCGTGTATTTCTTTGAAGATATTCTGTAACGAGGGCGGTTGTGGAACTCCTTCGTTTACCGAAAAGCAGAGTCCGTGTGCCTGTCCCGGACCATGATAAGGGTCTTGACCGATGATAACTACTTTCACCTTATTGAAGGGGCATAGGTTGAAGGCATTGAATATGAGTTTTCCTGGGGGATATACAGTTGTTGTCTGGTACTCATGTCGTACGAAATCCGTCAGTTTGACGAAATAATCTTTTTCAAATTCTGTAGCTAATACTTGTTTCCAACTTTCTTCTATCTGTACGTTCATAGTTTTCCGATTATTAGATATTCAGCAGGTAAAGATACGATTTATTCAGTAAAATGACTTCTTTCTGTTTAAAAACAATACGGGTTATCGGCTGATTGTTGAAAGACCGATAACCCGTATCCCGCGTACTTGGGAACTTGTATATGCATTAAATCAGTGGCATGCCAATGGCAGCACATTCTTTGCGCATGTCTTCCGGCCAGATACTGGCCTGGATTTCACCGATATGTGCTTTTTTCAGGTAAAGCATACACAGGCGTGACTGTCCGATACCTCCACCGATACTTAACGGTAATGTATCTTCCATCAGTCTCTTATGGAAATATAGTTTCAGACGGTCTTGCTTGCCTGTTTCTTCCAGCTGTCTGAGCAGTGCTTCCTTGTCTACACGGATACCCATGGACGAAAGTTCGAAGGCCCGTCCCAACACATCGTTCCATACCACGAGGTCACCGTTCAATCCCGGCAGCCCGGTATTCGGATCGATGGTAGAATAGTCGTCATAGTCTGGAGCACGTAAATCATGCGGTTCGCCGTTACTCAGTTTACCTCCGATACCGATAATGAATACAGCACCGTAACGTTTGGCAATCAGGTTCTCACGTTCCTTGGCAGTCTTGTCAGGATACATCTGAAGCAGTTCTTCCGAGTGAATGAACTGAATATCGTGTGCCAGGAAAGATTTGATTTGAGGATACATTTCGCAAATCATGTATTCTGTGCGGCGCATAGCAGCATAAATACGGGTAACGATGCTTTTCAGAAATTCTACGGTCCGTTGTTCTGGGGTGATGACCCGTTCCCAGTCCCACTGGTCTACATACAAGGAGTGCAGGTTACCTAATTCTTCGTCCGCACGGATTGCATTCATATCAGTATAGATTCCATATCCCGGTTCAATTTCATAATCGGCTAAGGTAACACGTTTCCATTTGGCCAATGAGTGTACTACTTCGGCCTGCTGTTCGCCTAAATCTTTGATAGGAAATGACACTGGACGTTCTATTCCGCTCAAATCATCGTTAATACCCATTCCTTTCAATACGAATAAAGGGGCTGTTACACGGCGTAATCTTAATTCAGATGAAAGGTTCTGTTGGAAGAATTCTTTAATCTGTTTGATACCTAGCTCGGTCTGTTTCATATCGAGCAGTGGCTTATAGTTAGCAGGTTTTATCAGGTAACTCATATGTTCTTTTGGTTTAATTTTTAAATACGTCGACAAAGATAGGTATAATTTGTAAATATGCAACTAAATTTTTATGTATTTGTAGCAAAATGTTTTAATTATATCTTTATTTTACGTATTTATGATATTATTGCGCTCTCTTCTGGATGGTATTGATTCTGACAAATATAATGCAGTAATGGTATTATCCACAGAAAAATGTAATCAGCATAGGGGTAGCTATTTCCAGTACGATACCTTGGATAACGGCTATCGGTATGAATTCCTGTCCGGAATATTTGCTGATGGCTGGCAGGCAGACATCAATGGAAGTTACGCCTGCCGCCGAAATCGGAGCCAATTTCCCGAAGCAATGGGCGTACAGTGGTGCTCCGATAAGTGCGAACAGTTCTCGGAATACATTGGTCAACAGGGCAATTGCTCCAAGTTGAGAAGCCAGATCCATGCCTATTACGTTTTCTTTCAGTTGGATAATCATGATGGATGATAACGAGTAATAGCCGAATCCGCATCCTACAGCCATGCCGTCCCATAGATTCATGGCCAGTAGGATACTAGCCAAAGCTGAGAACAGTAAGGTACCTCCGATGGTAAATACCGGAAACAGGAAGGAAGACCATTGGAAATTGGCTTTCATATAGTTGAAATCGCTATTGGCTCCCAGGTTTAAGCCTGCCTGAAAAACCAGAAAAGCCAACAGATAGGAAGAAATGTCCTTACAATAAGGCAGAAATGGAATGTCAAGATACATGCCACAAAGGATACCTGTTAAAAGACAGCCTACAATCATCAGATTATTTTTCATGACGGCCTCCTTTCTTCTTGAAAAACAGACTGAATGCCATGCTGGCAGCCAGAACGCTGCCTGCGACGCCACAAAAAGCTAGAATGAAGGCTTGTAGTCCGATGTTTCCTACATTGCTGACCAGTTCCTTGTTGGAACCGATGGACACACCGAATACAAACAGCATGGTCCAGATGGTAGCTGAAATAGAAGTGTCCAGTTTTTTGAAAAGTGATATTTTGCGGCAGAAGGTCCCTGTCAGAAGACCGATTATCAATATACTTAGATACAACATATTATCAAAATAGTCGGTTAGTATGTTCAATTTGATTGTTTACAGTCGGTTTTATCCCGTATGTATTGAGAGTACACGGGAAGAATGCAACTAGTTCACAGACGGGTATAACTATCCTGTCAGAGAGTTGCATGAATGCCTTTAGCTGGCATGGTGGAATAAATCAGACTGCTGAAAATTGGACAAAACCAGAGAACCATTGGATAATAAGAATCGTAATACACCAACTGAGTTGGGTATTGACTATCTTGTTATTGAAAAAATTGGTTCTTTGCATTGTATAAAAGTATAAGAGTTAGTTTTGCGGTGCAAAGATAACGAATGTAGTTTGACAAACCGAAATAATTGCAGAAATTTTTTGTAGAAGGTAGAATATGAAAAGTTGGTGATATATCTTATTGCTGGAGAAGTCTGGTCAGCAATAATCCGTATATTTGCTGTTGATTCTGTTTAATTGAAGCACATGTTTGATAGAAAAGTAAAGATAAATGGTTTTGTAGTCATGGAATTCTCTGATTTCTTGACCGGATATGTATGTGAAGGTTCATTTCTGTTTGATGGATTGATTTTCGGTTTTGGTCTTCAGGGTGATTTGCTCTTTAAGCTTAATTATACGGAATTCCGGATTTCTTCCGGAGGTTTTTTTGTTGTTTTGCCACATCGGCTTTTTTCTGTTGTATCCTGTTTGCCTGATCTGGAACTGAAAATATTCCTTTTGTCTACCGATTTTATATTGTCCTTGCCGGTTCCTCCAGATTTTCAAATGCTTAAAAAGGCTGATGTCTGGCCTTGTCTACAATTGGATGATTTGGTATCGGAAGATATCAAGGCTTTATGCAAGATGATAAAGCGGTATAATGAAGGCATATCTGTCGGACTGGTGAAAAATGCGCTGATGCATTCCATAATCTTTATGGTGTCTTCATCTTATGAAAGGATAGAACATGCTGAAGTACAAA
>DGYFI06203__coassemble_1516_pt1 | contig 16331 bp, 9 predicted proteins | sample DGYFI06203__metabat2_low_PE_020 | metagenome-assembled genome bin DGYFI06203
AAATGGTTCAGAATTCTTTTGAGGGACGGTGGAGGGACGGAAAAGACTACAGAACTATTAGCAAGTGGGGCTTGTGCACGTTTGGAAATTATGTTTTTCGGTGAAAAATTTATCGGGTTTATCGGTATCAGCTTTATGAAAGAAGCAGGAATAAAAGTTTTTTTGGCTGCACGAAATCTATAAACTGCGTCGTGGTTTATAAAAATGACGACGGAATTTATATAAACCACGTCGGCGTTTATATAGACTCCGTCGGGAACTGAAGATTTTGTCTGTTGGAGCCAGGTTTTTATTGGGGGAAATGGTTCTTTCGGATGAGTGGATGGAAGAGATTCTTGGGATTGATTGGATAAAGGGAGAAGAGTTTAATATCTGTTGATTGAGAATTAAGAAACTAGAAATCCTCTTGTGCAGCTGTCTAATCCAGCGCACAAGAGGATTTCTTTTATTCAGGAGGTAGGTTCCGAATCGTTACATCGGTACGATGGTGAAGCCCCACTGATATTCCTTGTTGGCAGGCAACAGGTATTGCGGGTCTGGGATGGCTCCCCAGCTGTCGTAACCGCCTACACCCATCTGTTTCATGTCAACACATACTTCCACGAAATCGCGCGGAGTGATGTCGTTGATGTGGGTCTGGCGCGGCTTGATGTTCTTGGCGGTAGCTACATCGTGCTTCAGTTCTTCCGCGTCGCGGTTGTTCCACTGATAGTCTCTGTGGGTAGCTTCTTCGCCGTCGAAATCTTCTACCGAGTTACGCAGGGCATTGAATCCAATGGTGTTGTCGGCATAGATGGTCAGTCCTTTGCCCTTCTTGCCCAGACTCAGCCAGCGGGTATCGGTATGATGGCCGTTCTCCTGCGGACGCACATACGGGAAGTACATGTTGTCAGCGGTATTCTTGTAGAGGTCTACCAGGGTTCCGTTGTTGCGGTCGATGTAGTTCTCTTCCGGTCCGCGTCCGAAGTAAGTCACCTGATTCATGTGGACAGGCAGACGGAAACGGATACCGATGCGCGGAACTACCAGTTTGGAGCTTTCCTTGCGCAAGGCATCGTTGCCCGGAGTGAAGGTAGCCATGAGGGTAGCTTCCGAAAGTTCGGTCTTGTTGGCCTCCATTTCGGTAGAGGTAAAGGTATAGTCGGCTTTTACGACACCCGACGGATGGATGCGGTAGGTAGCGATGTACAGGTTGCCGGCGGCCAACAGGTAAGTGGCTTTCAGTACGGCATCTTTACCGTCCATGTCCAGGGTAGCCTCTACGACGCGGAAATCCTTGCTGGACTGTTTCCAGATCTGCAGGCGCTTCGGTTCCTGGCTTCCGTAGTCGTTGTCGTTCGGCGCACGCCAGAAATTCGGCTGGATACCGAAGCCTTTGTCGAAGTATTCGGTTCCTTTGACCTTGTAGGAAGTGACGATACCGCTTTCCTTATCGAATACGAAATTCAGGCGGGAAGAAGAGACCTTCAGCAGATTGCCGTCGGTGCTGCATTTCAAGGCTGGACCGTCTGTTGCGAAGGTGCGGGCTACCGGTTCAATCGGCAGACGGAACTGCTCATGTGCCAGCTCATAGCCTATCGGTACCAATGGCTCTGGTTCAACCGTAGTTACGCTGAAGTTGACGAAATATTCGGTTCCGACTTTCGGCTCCAGACCGTTTACGTTTACGGTCAGTTCCTGACTTTCCTGCGGTGCGATGTCGAGCGATACCTTTCCGTTTCTAATCACCTTATCGTTGGCTTTCACCTCATAGGTAATCATGTATTTCTTCAGGTTGGTGAAGTAGTAGCGGTTCTGTACCTTGAATACACCTTTATTTAAGTCGACCGGTTCGAAGCCTACATATTGGTGGGCGTATTTCACCTCGTTCATGGCCGGATGCAGGGTACGGTCCGGCGAGACGATACCGTTGCAGCAGAAGTTGCCGTCGCTCGGCATGTCGGTACCGAAATCACCTCCGTAGGCCCAGAACGGACGTCCGTTCTCGTCGTGTGTCAGGATGCCCTGGTCTACCCAGTCCCAGATGTATCCACCTTGCAGGTTCGGATATTTGTAGATGGCTTTCCATTGATCCCAAAGGCTGCCTGTAGAGTTGCCCATGGCGTGTGCATATTCCGAAGGAGCCACCGGACGGTCGCTGCCACGCTGGCCGATCTGTTCCAGCCAGCCTGCACTCGGGTATTGCGGTACGTACATGTCCGAGTTCCATTCCCACTGGGCGCGTTCGTAGTTCACCGGACGGTTCATGATGTCCTTGTCGGCTTCCTTTACCCACAGGTAAGTCTGGTAGAAGTTGTAACCGTTTCCGGCTTCGTTACCCAATGACCAGAAGGTGACACTCGGATAGTTTTTGTTGCGCTCAAACATGTTGATGGTGCGGTACATGTGTGGTTTCAGCCATTCCGGGTTGTTGCCCAACGTACCACCTTTGCGCAGGTCGTAGTACATACCGTGGCTTTCGATGTTTGCTTCATCGTATACATAGAGTCCGTATTCGTCGCAGAGTTCGTAGAAACGGCGGTCCTGCGGGTAGTGGCAGAGGCGGACGGTATTGATGTTATGGCGTTTCATCAGTTCGAAATCCTTCCGCATCAGTTCTTCAGGGACATAGTGGCCGGTTTCCGGATTGTGTTCGTGGATATTGACTCCACGGAGCTTGATGGGTTGTCCGTTCACCAGCAGTACCACGTAATTCTTACCGTTTCCGGCTTTCTGGTCGATTTCCTTGATTTCGATGCGGCGGAATCCTACGTGATACGGAATCACTTCGGTCACTTTTCCGTTTTCCTTCACGGTCATGAAGAGTTTGTACAGGTTCGGTGCTTCGGAAGTCCAGGTCTGTACATCCGGCAGCTGTTGCTGGAAGTTGACGGTACTCAGCTTGTCCGAAGGAACGCTGATGGTCTGTTCGCTTTCGCTGACGGTTTTTCCATCTTTGTCTACCAGTGTATAGGATACGGCCAGATTGGCGGTGTTGGTCTGGTGATTTTTCAGGTCGATGGCCAACCGGAAAATACCGTTCTTATAGGTATCGTCCAGGGTAGAAGTGATACGGAAATCGTTGACCGACGCTTTGGGCTGGGAATACAGGAAGACATCGCGTTCGATACCGCTCATGCGCCAGAAATCCTGACATTCCAGGTACGAACCTGTACTCCAACGGAAAATCTTCAGGGTCAGCACATTCTTTCCTGGTTGGAGATAATCGTTGATGAGGTATTCTGCCGGATTCTTGGAGTCTTCGTTATAGCCGACTTCTTTTCCGTTTACGTAGACATAACAGCCCGATTTGGCTCCGGCTATGTGCAGGTAGATGTCACGTCCGTCCCAATCGGCAGGAACGGTGATTTCACGGCGATACACACCTACCGGATTCTGTTCCGGCAAAGCAGGCGGCTGGGGATTACGGGGCTGGAATTCGTAGCCGTGGTTGGTGTAGATGGCTGTTCCGAAGCCTTGTACTTCCCAGTTTCCGGGAACCTGGATATCTTTCCATCCGTCCAGGCTGGTGGTACTCGTAATGTCTTCAGGCAATTGTTTGTAGGAGTCTACGTAATAGAATTTCCAGGTACCGTTTAGCAACTGGTAATACGGGCTTTGTTCGTACTTCATGGTGGCTGCCTGTTTGCGGTCGGCGTACGTCATGAAGGCAGAGCGGGGTGCTTCCCGGTTGACAGAAACAGTCTGTATGTCTTTCCAATAAGGTAAATCGGAGGAAGCATACGTAGGCTGCGCACAGAAAAAGCAGATGGCAGCTCCTGCGAGGAGGCCTGATAAAGAGAATGCTTGTTCATTCATAGATTTTAATGGTTTTGGTAATGAAAATAGGTATACAAATGTACGGTATTCTGCTTTCCTTACCAAGTCCGCTCAGGTATTTTCGTGAGGAAAGTGGTAAAAAACTATAAGAGGTTATGTGACAAACGAATAAAATCGTACTTTTGTGGCTAATTTATGAATAAGATAGCACTATGGGTAATATTCCTCCAGTAACAAAAAACCTGCTGATTATTAATGTGCTTTGTTTTGTGGGCATGTTTGTGGCACGTCGTTACGGCATTGACATCAACGACCTGGCAGGGTTACATTTCTTTTTAGCTTCCGATTTCAACGTAGCTCAGCTTATCAGCTACATGTTCCTGCACGCCAATTTCCAGCATATCTTCTTCAATATGTTTGCTGTCTGGATGTTCGGGCGTGTATTGGAACAGGTCTGGGGTCCGAAACGCTTCCTGACATACTATTTGCTTTGCGGTATAGGTGCCGGATTGATACAGGAAGTAGTACAGTATATCGAATATGCAACGGTCCTTTCGAATTACGACAGTGTCCAAACTCCGTTCGGCATCATTCCGATGAGTGAATACCTCAATCAGATGACTACGGTCGGTGCTTCGGGAGCCGTATATGGTATTCTGTTGGCTTTCGGTATGTTGTTTCCTAACAGCGAAATGTTTGTTTTCCCGCTTCCGGTGCCCATTAAGGCCAAATACTTCGTTTTGGGGTATGCGGCGCTGGAACTGGTATTGGGTATCACCGGTGGTGACGGTATCGCACACTTCGCTCACTTGGGTGGTATGCTGTTCGGTTTGATTCTCATCTTATATTGGAAAAAGAAAAATGGCGGCGGGCGGATTTATTACTGATTTGCGGCAGAAGTTCCGGCAGGGTGATATCGTAACCCGGCTGATTTTCCTGAATGTAGGAGCTTTTCTGCTGGTTTCGCTGGTCAGCCTGTTTCTGACCTTGTTCCGGTGGAATGCATACGCCTGGTTGCATTGGCTGGAACTTCCGGCGTGGGTATCGGCTTTCGTGCGTCAACCCTGGTCTTTGATAACCTACATGTTCATGCATGCAGGGCTGCTTCACCTGCTGTTCAATATGTTGTGGCTGTACTGGTTCGGCCGACTGTTCCTGAATATCTTCTCGTCCAAGCATCTGCGTGGGCTGTATGTCCTGGGAGGTATCTGTGGGGGGCTGTTGTACATGATAGCATACAATGTATTCCCTTATTTCGAGGATGCTGTATTCGGCTCTTATCTGCTGGGTGCTTCGGCATCAGTGTTGGCAATTGTAATTGCTACCGCTGTACGCGAACCTGATTACCAGGTGCAGTTGTTGTTCATCGGTGGAGTCCGGTTGAAGTACATGGCACTTTTCATGATTGTGCTCGACCTGATGTTCTTGACCGCCGAAAATGCCGGTGGGCACATCGCGCATCTGGGAGGGGCTTTGGCCGGCTGGTGGTTCGCTTCGGGGCTGCAACGGGGGCATGATGCTACCCGTTGGATTAATCAGCTTATTGATTTTCTGGGAGGCGGATGGCATTCGAGACCTCGGAAACCGAAGATGAAGGTCCATTACGGTGGAGGCCGTCAGCAGGATTACGATTTCAATGCCCGTAAAAAAGCTCAGGCTGCAGAGGTGGACCGTATTTTGGATAAACTCCGGAAATCAGGTTATGGTAGTCTGACCGATGAGGAAAAGAAAAGCTTGTTCGATGCCAGTAAAAAATAAGTTGTCATGAAGATTGTTGGACATGTATTCCGGCTTTCGGCCTTTCTGTTGAACGGGCTGGTAGCGGTAGGGTTCCTTATCTGTGCCTACAGTCCTTATATCTCACCGGTACATCATCCTCGATGGGCTTGTGCGGGATTATTCTTTCCCATTTTCCTGGCCTTGAATGCGGCTTTCTGTGTGTTCTGGTTACTGGTCAGAAAACGTTATGCCTTGTTCCCGCTTTGTGTCTTTCTGTTAGGCTGGGGAGCGTTGACCACCTACCTGCCGTGGCAGTTCACAAAGGCAGATGAACCGAAGGGAGAAGTCATTAAGGTTTTGACCTATAATACCTTGGGTATGCATCCCGAAAAAGATGAAGAAGGTAAAGAGGTGAACCCGATTCTGGATTATGTGCTTCAGAGTGATGCGGACATTGTCTGTCTGCAGGAGTTTCCGTGCGATAACAAGCATTTGAAAAAGGCATTGGGGAAAGTGTATCCGTATGCCCGACAGATGAAGTTTTCCGGTGGAAACGGGCTGGGATGCTTTTCGCGTTTCCCGATTCTGAGTGCAGAACGCATTCCGTACGAAAGCGCCAATAACGGCAGTGTAGCTTTCCGGTTGAAAGTAGGAAAAGATACGCTGTTGCTGGTGGGCAATCATTTGGAGTCGAACAAACTGGATGCACACGATAAGGAAGTGTATACCGATATGCTGAAGAAGCCGGACGAAGAGAAAGTGAAGGAAGGCGGTAAATACCTGCTTCATAAATTGGCGGATGCAGTAGCCATCCGCGCTCCCCAGGCCGATTCAGTGGCGAAGTATGTGAAGGAACACCCGTATCAATATACGGTAGTCTGTGGCGATTTCAACGATTCTCCGTTGTCGTATGCGCATCGGGTCATTGGGGAAGGGTTGCAGGATGCATTTGTAGAACGGGGGTCCGGAGTAGGGGTTTCGTATAACCGGAATCACCTGTATTTCCGCATAGACCACCTGTTTGCCAGTCCGGCGTTCCGCGTACTGACGTGTGAGGTGGATAATTCCATCAAGGCTTCCGACCATTATCCGTTGTGGTGTCTCCTGGAAAAGAAGGGCGAAGAATGAATCTAATATATATAATGAGAAGTTTATGAAAAATTTGGTAATTGCAGCAGCTATGACGTGTATGGTATGTGCATGTGGTCAGAAGCCGGCTGAACCGGAGAATCCGTTCTTTTCAGAATTCCAGTCTCCGTATGGTGCGCCAGACTTCGACCGGATTCAGTTGGCCGATTATGAACCGGCTTTCCTGAAAGGTATCGAACAACAGAATCAAGAAATCAAGGCGATTGTGGAGAATCCCGAGGCACCGACTTTCGAGAACACCATTGTGGCCTTGGACAATAGCGGTGAAATCTTGAGTCGGGTATCGGGTGTCTTTTTTGCCCTGACATCGGCCGATACGAACGATGAACTGATGGCTTTGGAGTCGAAAATCGCTCCGATGCTGTCTGAACACAGTGATAACATTTACTTGAACGAAGCACTCTATCAGCGGGTAGCCAAGGTCTGCGAACAGGAGAAATCCGGTGCTATCCAGCTGACAACCGAACAGCATTACTTGCTGGAGAAATACCGCAAGGCGTTCGAACGCTCGGGAGCTGCTCTCGATAAGGAAAAGCAGGCTCGTCTGCGCGAAATCAACAAGGAACTCTCTACCTTGACCATTGAATTCAGCAACCATGTATTGGCTGATAACAATGCCTTCAAGCTGGTAGTCGATAAACAGGAAGATTTGGCCGGTCTGCCCGAAGCGGTGATTGCAGGGGCAGCCAGTGAAGCGGAAGCTCAGGGCGAGAAAGGAAAATGGGTGTTCACCCTGCAGGAGTCCAGCCGTACACCGTTGTTGCAGTATGCACAGAACCGCGAACTGCGTAAACAGATTTACCAGGCTTACACTTCTTTGGGCAACCATAACAATGAAAACGACAACAAGGAGATTCTGAAGAAGATTTTGACTCTCCGTGTAGAAAAGGCCCAACTGATGGGATACGATACTTATGCCGCTTACGTATTGGCCGACAATATGGCGAAGACTCCGGAAAATGTACTCGATTTCCTGCATAACCTGTGGGGATATTCCATCCAGAATGCCAAGAAGGAGGCTGCCGAATTGCAGCAGATTATGGACAAGGAAGGAAAAGGTGAGAAACTGGAAGCCTGGGACTGGTGGTATTATGCTGAAAAGTTGCGTCAGCAGAAGTATAACCTGAACGAGGATGAAATCAAGCCGTATTTCAGTCAGGAAGATGTGCAGAAAGGATTGTTCTACGTAGTGAACAAGCTGTACGGCATTACCTTGACACCGACCGATACGGTACCTGTCTATAATAAGGATGTAAAAACCTATATTGTAAACGATGCCGACGGTTCTTTTCTGGGATTGTTCTATTGCGACTATATGCCTCGTGCCAGCAAGCAGAGCGGTGCCTGGATGAGCAACTTCCGCGAGCAGAAGGAAGGTGTCCGTCCGTTGATTTACAATGTGGCCAGCTTTACCAAACCGGCAGGCGATACTCCTTCCTTGCTGACCATCGATGAGGCGAAGACGATGTTCCATGAATTCGGCCATGCCTTGCACGGCATGTTGTCGCAGTGTAAGTATCGAGGCGTTTCCGGAACAGCCGTTGCACAGGATTTCGTGGAACTCCCTTCACAGATTATGGAACACTGGACCGTAGAACCTGAAGTGTTGAAAGTATATGCCCGTCATTATAAGACCGGTGAGGTCATTCCGGATGAACTGGTTGCTAAAATCGAAAACCAGGCGTTGTTCAATCAAGGCTTTATGACTACCGAATTGCTGGCAGCCGCTTTGCTGGATATGGAATTCCACAACCTGACCACCACCGAGGGACTGGATGTCGTAGCTTTCGAAAAGCAGGTGATGGATAAACTGGGATTGATTCCGCAGATTGCTCCACGCTACCGCGCTACTTACTTCCGTCACATCATGGGCGGTTACGATGCCGGTTATTACAGTTACCTGTGGGCAGAACGTCTGGATGCCGATGCTTTTGAGGCTTTCAAGGAGCATGGCATCTTCGACCCAGCTACGGCAAAAGCTTTCCGTCAGAATATTCTTGAAAAGGGCGGTTCGGACGATCCGATGAAGCTTTATGAAGCTTTCCGCGGAGCACAGCCTAGCCTGGAACCCTTGTTGAAGAACCGTGGCTTGAAATGATTTGTTCGCATTTTTGATTCGCATACGTGATTCGGGTTGCAGATGTGGATTTTGCGTGCGGAAGACCGCAATGTTTTCCGTTTCAGGGCTTTTTTGTTCATTTAGGCCTAAATATTTAAAAAACTTTCCGTGTGTAACGGGAAAAAAACCTATATTTGCAACCTTGAATAAACGTATTTAATCAAAAAGTAAATAAAAATAAATTAAAGTAACATGCAAAACAAAGGATTTGTAAAGGTTTTTGCGGTATTGCTGACCCTTGCGTGTGTCTTTTACCTCTCATTCTCCTTCGTGACCCGCTATCAGATGAACAAGGCGGCCGAAGACCCGAAGGGAGCGGCACACTACCTTGATTCCATGCAGAATCAGAAGGTTTGGTTGGGGGTTTATACCCTGAAACAGTGTCGTGAGATGGAGATCGGTCTCGGTCTGGACTTGAAAGGTGGTATGAACGTCATTCTGGAAGTATCTGTTCCGGATGTTGTGAGAACACTGGCAGACCACAAGACAGATGAAGCGTTTAACAAAGCAGTGGATGAGGCTGCCAAGCAGCAGATTACCAGTCAGGAAGACTTCGTTACCCTGTTCGTCAGAGAATATAAGAAGCAGGCTCCGGAAGGAAAGTTGGCTGAACTGTTCGCTACTCAGCAGCTGAAGGACAAAGTAAATACCCGTAGTACAGACGCTCAGGTAGAAGCTGTATTGCGTGAGGAAGTAAAAGCTGCTGTAGATAACTCTTACAATGTATTGCGTACACGTATCGACCGTTTCGGTGTAGCTCAGCCGAATATCCAGACACTGGAAGGCAAGATGGGACGTATCATGGTCGAACTGCCGGGTATCAAGGAACCGGAACGTGTGAGAAAGCTGTTGCAAGGTTCTGCCAACCTGGAATTCTGGGAAACCTACGAAGCGAAAGATATTATTCCGGTATTGGCTAATGTCGACGCAAAGGCCAGAACCATCTTATCCGGAACTGCCGCTGATTCTGTGGCTGTAGATATTGCTGCTGTGGATAAGGAAACAGCTGCTGTTTCTGCCAAAGACAGCTTGGCCGCTGCCTTGAAAGGTGAAACAGTCCAGTCTACTTCTAACGCTGAACAGCAGAAGAAAGATCATCCGCTGTTGGCCAATCTGGCTCTGAACCAGAGTGGAGTAGGTTCTATCGTCGGTTTTGCCGATTATCAGGATACTGCCGCAGTCAATCGCATCCTGACTATGCCGGGTGTGAAGGAACTGTTGCCACGTGATCTGAAACTGATGTGGGGTGTGAAGGCTTCTGATATGGATAAGAGTGGACGTATGTTCGAACTTTATGCTATCAAGTCTACTGAACGTAATGGACGTGCTCCGCTGGAAGGTGATGTCGTGACGGATGCGAGAGATGAATACGACCAGTTCAACAAACCTTGTGTAAGCATGTCAATGAATACGGAAGGTGCTCGTCGTTGGGCTCAGCTGACCAAACAGAATATCGGTCGGGAAATTGCCATCGTTTTGGATGGATATGTATACAGTGCTCCGCGCGTAAACGGTGAAATTACTGGCGGTAATTCTCAGATTACCGGTAACTTTACTCCGGAACTGACCAAGGACTTGGCTAACGTATTGAAATCAGGTAAGATGCCGGCTCCTGCACGTATCGTACAGGAAGACATCGTAGGTCCGTCACTGGGTCAGGAATCCATTAATCAGGGTATTGTTTCTTTCATCGTGGCTCTGATTGTCCTGATGATTTACATGTGTGCGATGTACGGACTGATTCCGGGTATGATTGCCAACATCGCCATGATTTTCAACTTCTTCTTTACATTGGGAATCCTTTCTTCGTTCCAGGCCGCATTGACCATGTCAGGTATCGCCGGTATGGTACTGTCATTGGGTATGGCTGTGGATGCGAACGTATTGATTTATGAGCGTACCAAGGAAGAGCTGAGAGCCGGTAAGGGAACCAAACAAGCTTTGTCTGAAGGTTATGCCAACGCGTTCTCTGCCATCTTCGACTCTAACCTGACTTCTATCCTGACAGGTATCATCCTGTTCAACTTCGGTACCGGTCCTATCCGTGGTTTTGCTACTACTTTGATTATCGGTATTCTCTGTTCATTCTTTACTGCCGTATTCTTGACTCGTGTGGTTTACGAACACTACATGAACAAGGAAAAATGGTTGAACCTGACCTTTACAACCGGTATTTCGAAGAACTTGATGCAGAATGTACACTATAACTTCATGGGAGTAACCAAACGTGCGTTTACTATCTGGGGCATTATTATTGTGGTTTGCATCATTTCATTCTTTACACGTGGTTTGGCTCAGAGTATTGATTTCACCGGTGGACGTAACTTTGTAGTTCAGTTTGAACAGGTTGTGCAGCCGGAAACTGTCCGTGCTCTGCTTCAGCCAAAAGTCGGTGATGCCAATGTCCAGGCTATTGCTTTGGGTACTGATGGTAAGACTATCCGTGTAACTACCAACTATCGTATTGAAGAAGATTCTCCGACTATCGATGCCGAAATCGAAGAGTTCCTGTATCAGGCTTTGAAAGACGGTAACTTGTTGGGAGAAGGCACTACTCTTGAAATCTTTATTGACCGTGATAATCGTGCCGGCGGTTCTATCATCAGTTCACAGAAAGTAGGTCCAAGTATTGCTGACGATATCAAGACATCGGCTATCTGGTCAGTTGTACTGGCTCTGATTGTTATCGGTGTATATATCTTGATCCGATTCAGTAACATTGCCTTCAGTATCGGTGCTACCGTAGCATTGACTGTCGATACCATCCTGATTATCGGTGCTTATTCTCTGTGTCACGGATGGATGCCGTTCTCACTGGAAATCGACCAGACGTTTATCGGTGCTATCCTGACGGCTATCGGTTACTCTATCAACGATAAGGTGGTTATCTTCGACCGTGTACGTGAGTTCTTCCACCTGTATCCGAAGCGTGACCGTGCCCGTCTGTTCAATGATTCGTTGAATACGACCCTGAGCCGTACCATCAATACTTCACTGAGTACATTGATTGTATTGTTGAGTATCTTTATCCTGGGTGGCGACAGTATCCGTAGTTTTGCTTTCGCCATGATTCTGGGTGTGGTTATCGGTACATTGTCTTCATTGTTCGTTGCAGCTTCGGTCGCTTACCTGACTATGGGACATAAATTGCCCGAAGGTGAAGTAGAACCTGCTGAAGATGCAAAGGCTTGATGGAAGCTATAAGACGATTATAATTGAAAATGGCTGTCTCGTTTGGGGCAGCCATTTTTGATTTATAGGGTTGCTGAATCAGGCAAGGATTGTGGGTACATTGGTAGACAATAATGGCCGGAATAGGCAGCTATGTCCGTTCTTGATGATTCAGAATCGGGAAATAGGTCAATAAAAAAAGGTGTGGGAGATGTTTGTCGATAGCGACAGGAAGAGTGTTTTTTCTCGTTACCCGAGAAAGTACCCCCGAGGGGAATCGAACCCCTATCAAAAGTTTAGGAAACTTCTATTCTATCCGTTGAACTACAAGGGCAGCGATTGCAAATGTACGCCTTTTTTAGGGATAAACAATATTTTTGTATCAGAATTTTCAACAGATTGTTTTTATACGATAAAATTTTTCGTTTTTATTTTGATTTTTGACAGAACTTCACGACTTTTGTAGCCATTGATTTTGTGAACTTTAAATGATATATTATGGCAGAAGAAATGATTGTCAAAGAGCTGGATAATGTAGTAGTCCGTTTTTCGGGCGACTCCGGCGATGGCATGCAGTTGGCCGGCAATATGTTTTCCAATATTTCGGCTACCGAGGGAAATGATATCAGTACGTTCCCGGATTATCCGGCAGATATCCGTGCCCCGCAAGGTTCGTTGACGGGAGTATCCGGTTTTCAGGTACATATCGGTTCAGGTAAAGTCTATACTCCGGGCGATAAATGTGATGTACTGGTTGCGATGAATCCTGCCGCCTTGAAGACACAGTATAAGTTCTGTAAGCCGCAGGCTGTTATTATCATTGATACAGATTCTTTTACAAAACGTGATCTGGAGAAAGCAAAATTCCAGTTAGATAATCCGTTCTCGGAATTAGGTATCAAGAACGAAGTGGTAGAGGCAGCTATCACAACAATGTGTAAGGAATGCTTGAAAGAAAGCGGATTGGATAATAAATCCATCCTGCGTACCAAGAATATGTTTGCCTTGGGACTTGTGTGCTGGTTGTTCCAGCGCGATATCAAGGTCGGCGAGAAATTGTTGCGTGACAAGTTTGCCAAGAAACCTGAGATAGCTGAGGCTAATGTGCAGGTACTTTATGCAGGCTACCAGTTTGGTGCGAATACCCATGCTTCTGTGTCGATGAGTTATCGTGTACCGTGCAAGGACCAGAAAAGGCCAGGAAGATATATGGATATCAATGGTAACAAGGCTACAGCCTACGGGCTGATGGCTGCTGCTGAAAAAGCAGGATTACAGTTATATTTGGGATCCTATCCTATTACTCCGGCTACAGATATACTTCATGAGTTGGCAAAACATAAATCGCTCGGTGTAAAGACGGTGCAATGTGAGGATGAAATTGCTGGATGTGCTTCGGCTGTAGGTGCCTCGTTTGCGGGTGCTCTTGCTGTAACTACCACTTCCGGACCGGGGGTATGTCTGAAGAGCGAAGCCATGAACCTGGCTGTAATAACGGAACTTCCGCTGGTAATCATCAACGTACAGCGTGGAGGACCTTCTACCGGTTTGCCGACCAAATCGGAACAGACCGACTTGCTTCAGGCACTTTATGGCCGTAACGGTGAAAGTCCGATGCCTGTGATTGCTGCTACCTCGCCTACCGACTGTTTCAACGCAGCTTATACTGCCTGCAAGATTGCGCTTGAACACATGACTCCTGTGGTACTGTTGACAGATGCTTATATAGCCAACGGTTCGGCTGCATGGCGTTTGCCTGATCTTTCGGAATATCCGGATATCTGTCCTCCATACGTAACTCCGGATATGGCATCCTACTGGACACCTTTCCTGCGTAATCACGAAACGGGCGTCCGCTATTGGGCCGTACCGGGAACAGAATCGTTCATGCATCGTATTGGTGGTCTTGAAAAGAGCAGTGAAACCGGAGCTATTTCTACTGAACCTGAGAACCATCATCTTATGACACAGCTCCGTGCCGAGAAAGTTCAGAAGATAGCTGATACCCTTCCGCTGCTGGAAGTAGAGGGCGACAAAGATGCCGACCTGCTGATTGTCGGTTTCGGAGGAACCTACGGACATCTCCATTCGGCCATGGATACACTGAACAAGCAGGGACGGAAGACCGCTCTTGCACACTTCCGCTACATCAATCCGCTTCCGAAGAATACAGCCGAAGTGCTTCGTAAATACAAGAAGATTGTAGTGGCTGAACAGAACATGGGCCAGTTGGCAGGTTATCTCCGCATGAAGATAGAAGGCCTTCACCTGCATCAGTTCAATCAGGTAAAGGGACAACCGTTCGTCGTACAGGAACTGGTTGACGCTTTCACTAAAATCATGGACGAAAAATAAAGAAACACGGAGGAATAATTATGAGCGAAACAAAATATACAGCAGCCGACTATAAGGCTGGACAGCCACGCTGGTGTCCGGGATGTGGCGATCATGCTTTCTTGAACTCATTCCACAAGGCTCTGGCCGAAATTGGTACAGCTCCTAAGGATATAGCAGTAATTTCAGGTATCGGATGCTCTTCGCGTCTGCCATATTATATGAATACATACGGCATGCACACCATCCACGGACGTGCGGCAGCCATCGCTACCGGAGTGAAGGTAGCCAATCCCAACTTGACCGTCTGGCAGATATCAGGCGACGGTGACGGACTGGCCATCGGTGGTAACCACTTTATTCATGCCATCCGTAGAAATGTGGATATCAACATCATCCTGTTGAATAACCGCATCTATGGATTGACCAAGGGACAGTATTCGCCTACTTCGGAAAGAGGATTTGTCAGCAAGTCTTCTCCCTACGGAACCGTAGAAGACCCGTTCCACCCGGCAGAACTCTGTTTCGGTGCACGTGGCCGTTTCTTTGCCCGTTGTGCGGCTGTGGATGGAAATCCTTCGGTAGAAGTCCTCAAGGCAGCCGAAAAGCATAAGGGAACATCCGTAGTGGAAGTGCTGCAGAACTGTGTCATCTTCAACGACGGTACCCACAATGCCATCGCCAAGAAAGAAGACCGTGAGAAGAATGCCATCTATCTGGAACATGGCAAGCCGATGCTTTTCGGCCCGAACAAGGAGTTCGGTCTGATGCAGGAAGGTTTCGGACTGAAGGTGGTGAAGCTTGGAGAGAACGGAATCACCGAAAAAGACATTCTGGTTCACGACGCTCACTGCATGGACAATACCTTGCAACTGAAACTGGCCTTGATGGAAGGTCCTGATTTTCCGATTGCCCTTGGAGTCATCCGCGACGTGGAAGCACCGACTTACGACGAATCGGTTGCTGCACAGATTCAGGAAGTATCTGCCAAGAAGAAGTATCACACGTTTGCCGAATTATTGGCTACCAATGATACGTGGGAAGTGAAATAACCCGTTTGTTCGGATAATGATATGTATCCTCTTGTCTGCTTCCTGTTAAGGAGGCTGGCAAGAGGATTTTTTATTTCTTGCTGGCTAGGTTTCAGTAATTGGTTGACAAGGTATTGGCTTTTATTCTTTGATTGATAAAAAATTGTTTTTCTGTCAGAAAAACAGTAGATTCTTCGTATTTTTGTCTGCAAATGAAATCATTAATCAGAGCAAGTTTATGAAATATCGCATGTTTTTGGCAGGGCTGTTCATGGCATTCCCTGCATTCTCATTGTGGGCACAGCGAGCGTTTACCCCGGACGACCTGGTGAAATGGGAGCGGATAACACGGCAGTCTATTTCCGACGACGGTAAATGGGTGGCGGTGCAGTTTACTCCTTGGCAAGGAGATTCCCGAGTGGAAGTCTATACTGCTGCCGACGGTAAACAGGTATTTGCTACCATGCCGGCGGGTAAGTTCGATTTTACTGCCTCTTCCCGTTATCTGGTACAGGAAGAAGTTCCGCCGGTTTCGCTGACCGATTCCTTGAAACTGAAGAAAGTGAAGAAGGAACAGATGCCGATGAATGTCCTGACGATACACGACCTGCAGGGAAAGACTTCCTGGAAGGTGGATTCCCTGAAATCCTACCGCTTGGCCAGAAAGGCCGATTGGATAGCCTATCAGCAGGGACGGAAGGATTCGGTGCTTTATGTCGCCTCGTTGGACGGTACCCAACGTTTGACGCTTCCGAACGTCTCGGCTTACGGATTCTCCGCAGAGGGAGCTTCCCTCTATTTCATTACGGCCGATTCCTTGGACGGTATTCGTCCGGGGCTGTATGGGTGGACAGCCGAACTGACTCAGCCTAAGCTGTTGAAGGCTGGCAAAGGGGTATTCAGCGGCTGCACCTTCGATAAGGAAGGACGTCAGTTGGCTTTCCTGTATGCCGATTCGAAGAAAGAGGCTTCTGCTGCATCCAGCCTGTGGCTCTCTACGGGGATGGGGGAGGCTCGTGAGGCTGTCACTACCGCTACTCCCGGTGTAC
>DGYFI06203__coassemble_1556_pt1 | contig 15865 bp, 10 predicted proteins | sample DGYFI06203__metabat2_low_PE_020 | metagenome-assembled genome bin DGYFI06203
ATCGGTGATGAACCTGTTCTCATTGGTTTTTATTGTGTCACTGGTACCTGTTATTGGGGTAAGGGGATTTCAGTGGGAATCCGATGGGGACAGGTATCATGGACCTGATGGGCAGACGTAAGAAATATTCAGGAAAAATCTCATCTTTCACAATCTTTTTATGACTTGATTTGTTGTATATATAAAGGGAAATGAATTACAGCTTATTGTAAATGAAAAAATGAGAATGAGATTAAAATAGAACTGTCACGATGTTATTTTTAGGAAGATGGGAGGATATTTGAATGTTTGTAGCAGGCGTACTATGCTAAGCTTGCTGTTTGACGGGGCTTCGTTGTTATCTGTAGCCGCACAGAACCTGGCCGTCAAGACAAACGCTTTGTGGTGGATGACTGGAACCCCGAATATCGGGATAGAGATACCGGTCATAGAAAACCAGACCTTCCAACTCTTTTATGGAATTAATCCCTGGAAATCGGATGTGAAGAGTACAACTCATTGGTGTCTGCAACCGGAATTCCGATATTGGTTGCGCCAACGGTGGAAAGGTTGGTTTGTAGGTATACATGCCATGGGGGGTGAGTTTAATGTGGAAAACAAGAGACTACCTTTGGGTATCTGGAAAGGCTTAAGGGATAATCGTTATAGCGGCTGGTATGTGGGAGGTGGAATTTCAGCAGGTTACCAATGGAAATTATCACGGCATTGGAATCTGGAAGCGGCTATAGGATTTGGATACAATTACGTGGAATATGACCAGTACAAATGCTTGAAATGCGGAGAACTGGAACGTTCTTCTTCCTTAAACTATGTAGGTCCAACAAAACTGGCTTTGAATATACAATATCTGTTTTAAGGTATACTAAACTATTTTCAGAAGTGCTGTCAACTGATGGACAGCGATGCTATTACCGATATGTGGAAACAGATTCGGTCAATGAATCAGAACTATAGACTTAAACTAAATAATCCAATACAATTTTTTAATTAACAATGAAGACAAATAAATGGTGTTCCATCTTACTGATGGGATTGATGCTTGGTGCATGTTCTAAAGACGTAATTGAACCGGATAATGGAGAACATACGGATTGGGAAACGAATAAGGTTGGGTATATAAATCTTTCTGTCAATTTACCTTCGCAGGTAGCCAGCCGTTCGGAAGTTTTTGATGACGGTGATGTCAGCGAATGGGCTGTGAAAGATGCTACATTGCTCTTGTTTGCGGCCGGTAACAGTAACGAGACAGAAGCCGATGCTACGTTTATAGGTGCTTATGAATTGGCTTTAAACATGAATGTACAGACACCGGCAGCAGATGCGTTGTCTTCTACGGCGCAGATTATCCAGAAGATTAATAAACTGGATACTGAGAACAATGATGTTTATGCATTGGTGGTTCTGAATAGAAACGGTCAGTTTACATTGAACGGTAACGATGTGATGTTTGGACAAGAGGCTTTCAGTGGAACTTTTAAGGATTTTTCGCTGAAACTGGTCGATAATCAGGTGACCGCTAATGGATTTCTGATGACGAACGCTCCTTTGTTTGCCACGAACGGTTCTGTACCGAGCGGAACTGTACAGACTTTGACAAAGATTGATGCTTCTTCCATTTATCCGACGAAGGAAGATGCAGCCATCCATTCATCGGCACAGGTATTTGTGGAAAAGGCTGTTGCCAAGGTTACGATGAACGGTCAGGTATCAGGAACCCTGTCGGATACGAATCATCCGCTTCCGTATACACTTAGCGGATGGATGCTCGACAATACGAATAAGCGTGCATATTTAGTACGTCAGGTAGATAATACTTGGTGGGGATATACAAACAGTTCCGATTACCGTTTCTTAGGTGCACAACCGGTAAACACTGGCTTATACCGTACTTATTGGGCAACTGACCCGAATTATTCTACGTATGTAGCCGGCTCATCGGATACGGGGTTAAGTACTGTAGAAGGTACTACACCTGCTTTATCCAATGGTATGAGTACTTCGAATTACTGTTTGGAAAATACATTCAATACCGCTAACCAGACCCTCCAGTCTACTACCCGTGCGGTCGTAAAGGCTGTATTTAATGGAGGACAGGATTTTTACCTGTTGAATGATGATAAGACGGTGTTGTATGAACAAGGATTAAGTGCTACACATTCGTTGGAGAATCTTGTAGCCCGTGCTTTGGTTTCGGAGCCTACCTTGAACGCCAAAATCAAACAGAGCCTGAATGTCGGTAAGACCTTCGGTGAAGGAGATGTTGCCAGTCTGACCCTGTCTGCTCCAGATATGAATGGGGTGAGCCAAGTGACAGGTATTACGTTGTCTTCATCGGATAGCGGTAAATACAATACAGCATTGACATTTACTTCCGGTGATTTGGAAAAACTGAATACGCAATTGGGTACGCTCTACAAATATACGAATGGAGCCGCTTATTATGCCATCAAAATCAGACATTTCACTGATACTCAGACACCGAATCCCTCGACTGGATATACCGAAAATGAACATCTGGGCCGCTACGGTATCTTGCGGAACAACTGGTATCAGTTGACCGTCAATTCGGTGAAACTTATCGGTGCTCCTGTTGTACCGTTGGTATCTGGTAATACAAACTGGGATGATACTGACGAACAGTACATTTCTGTTGGTATCAAAGTCATGTCTTGGGCTGTACGTACACAGTCGATTGATTTGCAATATAAATAAATAAGTTGGCATTCCACGGGTGAGAGGAATCTCCGGTACGCATCTGTAGCGGAAATTCCTCTTCGCCTTTGTATACCAAAGGGTCGGGAACGATTACTCGATATCACTACTAAAGGAACAATATATGATGAAACTAACTTTTAAAGCTATAATACAGCTATGTGGAATGCTGCTGACCGGTATTTGGATGACTTCGTGTTCCTTGATGGATACGGATTGGGAGGATTGTCCCAGTGGATTGTATCTTTCATTCAAGTATGACTACAATTTGGAACAGACTGATTTCTTCCATGCGCAGGTAGGATCTGTCACCGTCTACGTCTTCGATGAAAACAACCGGTTGGTGCTTCAGCAAGAAGAATCGAATACACCGGGGCATGAACCGCTCAAGTTACCGCAATATGCGATGCATCTTGAACTGAAACCGGGGGCGTATAAGTTGGTCGTTTTGGCAGGTCAGCGTTCTTACGATGAAATGTTGTCTGGCCAGCAGGCGAAATTTATCCGGAGTGAAATGAACATCGGTGATCCTATGCAGAATCTGGAAGTCCAACTGAATAGTCAGGCTACTTCCGAAGGTCTTCAGGTTCCTAACGCAGGTTTGCCGCTGGATACCTTGTGGCATGGCATTGAGTTGAATGATATACAGGTATACAGTACACATGCCACTTACGATACGATTTCGTTGATACGCAATACGAAACATTTGAATGTGACATTGCGCCAGTTGGACGAGACCGTACCTATAGATATTGCTGATTATGACATGAAGATTCAAGATAGGAATACCCATTTACTATGGGACAATACGTGGAATGAGCAGGAAACCGTTGCCTATGTGCCTTACCAGACTTGGAATTCGGACGATAGGCCGTCCGTGGATACCCGTTCTTCCGAAGCGGCAGGTGAAGGATTGATGGCACATGCTGATTTTATGACCTCCCGTATTTGTTATCATCAGCATGGAGGGGATGATGCTGTTTTCTCGGTCAGGGACAAGGCTACCGGTAAGGAGCAGGTTCAGATTAATTTACCTGATATGCTGACTCGTTTGAGTACCCATGTCTTGTCATCTAGGTATTCTCCGCAGGAATTTTTGGACCGCTGCTCTGATTATCACCTGACTTTTTTTCTGAACGGTTCCACTTGGGAATATGTTGAAGTTACGGTCGGTGCTTTAAGCTGGAGTGTTCGAATTCAGCAGATTGATTTGTAATGAAGACATTCCCAGTTACCCGCAACAACTTTAAATTGACATCTTTTGAAGGTAGGAATGCATTTCGGATGCCGGGAAACAAAATTCGGATGGTTTCTTCATTTTAAGAACTTCTTCTTTATCTTTGTAGTCATCAAAAACTCCATCAATATGGCAAAAGAAAAGACGATATATATCTGCACCAATTGCGGACAGGAATCCCCGAAATGGTCAGGGAAATGTCCTTCGTGCGGACAATGGAATACCTTCGTAGAAGAAGTGGTACGCAAAGAAGCTCCGATGGCCAAACATGTGGCACACGGCATCGAGTCTGTCCGTTCGAAACCGCAATACCTGAAAGAAATCGTTTCGTCGGACGAGCAGCGGATGAATATGCAGGACGATGAACTGAACCGCGTTTTGGGAGGCGGACTTGTACAAGGTTCTTTGACACTGATAGGAGGTGAACCGGGAATCGGAAAATCGACCCTTATTTTACAGACGGTTCTCCGGTTGACCGATAAGAAAGTTTTGTATATCTCGGGGGAGGAAAGTGCCCGGCAGCTGAAGCTACGTGCCGACCGTATCCCCCATCCGGAAGAAAGTAACGTGCTGATTGCGTGCGAGACTTCGCTCGAACAGATTTTCACGAATATCAAGAATACGGTTCCGGACCTGGTCATCATCGACTCCATCCAGACCATCTCTACCGAGAACATCGATTCGTCTCCGGGCAGCATCGTGCAGGTGCGCGAATGTTCGGCAGCTATCCTGAAATTTGCCAAAGAAACGGGTACCCCCGTCATTCTTATCGGACACATCAATAAGGAAGGAAGCATTGCCGGGCCGAAAGTGCTGGAACACATCGTCGATACCGTCCTTCAGTTTGAAGGCGACCAGCATTACATGTACCGTATTCTGCGTAGCATCAAGAACCGTTTCGGAAGCACGGCCGAACTGGGAATTTACGAAATGCGGCAAGACGGACTCCGCCAGGTAAGTAACCCTTCCGAGCTGTTGCTCACCCAAGACCATGAAGGTATGAGCGGTATTGCCATTGCCGGAGCCGTAGAAGGTATCCGTCCGTTCCTGATAGAAGTACAGGCACTGGTCAGCACAGCTGCCTATGGTATGCCGCAACGCTCGGCCACCGGTTTCGACCTGCGACGCATGAACATGCTGCTGGCCGTCCTTGAGAAGCGCGTCGGATTCAAGCTGGCTCAGAAAGATGTTTTCCTGAACATTGCCGGAGGACTGAAGGTGAACGACCCGGCCATCGACCTGGCTGTCATCAGTGCCATCTTGTCCAGCAACATGGATACGGAAATAGAAACCGGTGTCTGCATGGCGGGAGAAGTGGGTCTGAGTGGCGAGATACGTCCCGTCAACCGCATCGAACAACGCATCAGCGAGGCCGAGAAACTGGGATTTACCCGGATGCTGATTCCCAAGCACAATCTGCAGGGGCTCGACCGGAAGAAAATCCGGATTGAACTGGTTCCGGTCCGGAAAGTAGAAGAAGCCTTCCGCCAGTTGTTCGGCTGAAAGAAATTCACTAACTTTGTCCCCCGAAATTCCATAATTTATGATTCACGAATACCAACTCCGGATTCTGCCCGAACAGGCAGCCTGCGAACAGGCGCTCAAGCGCTACATCAGTCAAGAAAAAGGACTCGACATCCGTACTATCTATGCCATCCGTGTATTGAAACGGAGCATCGATGCCCGTCAACGGACCATTTTTGTCAATGTCAAGCTTCAAGTCTTCGTCAACGAACTTCCGACAGAAGACAGATATGTCAAGACCGACTATCCGAATGTAGAAGGAAAGCCGGCCGTGATTGTCGTTGGAGCAGGTCCAGGAGGATTGTTCGCCGCCCTACGACTCATTGAGTTGGGATTACGCCCCATTGTCATCGAACGGGGAAAGAACGTGCGTGAGCGAAAGGAAGACTTGGCCCGCATCAGCCGCGAACACAAAGTAGATTCGGAATCGAATTATAGTTTCGGCGAAGGAGGTGCAGGAGCTTATTCCGACGGAAAACTTTATACCCGTAGCAAGAAACGGGGTAACGTAGACAAGATTCTGAATGTATTTTGTCAGCACGGTGCCAGTACCTCAATCCTGATAGACGCACACCCGCATATCGGTACCGACAAACTTCCTAAAGTCATCGAGAACATGCGGAATACCATTCTGCAATGTGGAGGCGAGGTGCGTTTCAAGACCCGCATGGACGCGTTGATTATCGAGAAGAACAAGGTAATCGGTATCGAGACCAATACCGGCGAGACATTCCATGGACCGGTTATCCTGGCTACTGGACATTCAGCCCGCGATGTATACCGCTGGTTGTTTGCCAACGGAGTGCAACTGGAATCCAAAGGACTGGCCGTAGGTGTCCGTCTGGAACATTCGTCTCACCTGATTGACCAGATTCAATACCACAATAAGAACGGCCGGGGTAAATACCTGCCTGCCGCCGAGTATAGCTTCGTACAGCAGGTAGAAGGTCGTGGCGTATATAGCTTCTGTATGTGTCCCGGCGGATTCGTTGTTCCGGCAGCCAGCGGCCCGCATCAGTTGGTTGTAAACGGCATGAGTCCCAGCAACCGGGGTACCAAATGGAGTAATTCGGGCATGGTTGTCGAAATCCGCCCGGAAGATTTATTGAATCCCGACCTGCAATTACAGGCGTGCGAAGTATTTCCCGATTCGGCCGAAGCGGCTACCGAGGAACTGATTCGCCGTACCGCCTGCACCGGTGAAAACGAAATCCATACCTTGGCCATGATGCAATTCCAGGAACGGCTGGAACAAATCTGTTGGCAACAGGGAAACATGCGGCAGACGGCTCCGGCCCAACGGATGGTGGATTTCACCCGCAAGAAACTGAGTTACGACCTTCCCGACTCGTCTTATAGCCCGGGACTGGTTTCATCGCCCTTGCATTTCTGGTTACCGAAGTTCATCAGCGAACGTCTCAGTAAAGGTTTTCAACTCTTCGGGAAAAGTTCACACGGTTTCCTGACCAACGATGCCGTTATGATTGCCACGGAAACCCGTACCTCTTCACCGGTACGCATTGTGCGTGACAACGAAACCTTGCAACATGTTACGGTAGAGGGCCTGTTCCCTTGCGGTGAAGGAGCCGGTTATGCCGGAGGAATTGTTTCGGCCGGTATCGACGGAGAACGTTGTGCCGATGCGGTTGCCGGCTATTTGAACAAAAACTAGCCGAAATTTGTTATATACTTCTCAAACCATTGATGTATATGATGTCCGAGATAGCGATTCTAGAAAACAATACCCTGACCGCTTTGGGGTTGCGTCTGATTCTGGAAGAACTGCTTCCAGCAACCGTGATACGCGTATTTTCATCTTTCGAAGCCTTGATAGATGATACACCGGACATGTATGCCCATTATTTCGTTTCGACACAAATCTATTTCGAACATAGCAATTTCTTCCTGCAACGTCGTCCGAAAACCATTGTACTGGCCGCCGGTGAACAACCTTCCTTGAGCGGCGTTCCGACGCTGAATTTCTGCCTGCCGCAAGAAAAACTGGTGAAGTCCATCATGCAGCTACGGAACTACGGACACGAGATGACCCATCATCCGGTGACGACTTCCCCCATGCCCCAGCAGGAGCATGATTTGTCTCCCCGTGAGATAGAAGTCCTGATTCTCATTACCAAAGGATTCATCAACAAGGAAATAGCGGACAAGCTCAATATCAGCCTGACTACCGTTATTTCTCACCGTAAAAACATTACGGAAAAACTAGGTATCAAATCGGTATCGGGGCTTGCCATCTACGCCGTCATGCACGGCTATGTAGAGGCCGACCGGATTTAGGAGTGCTGTAGGTTTCCCCTTGTGTGAAGGCTATGCTTCGACACCCCGGAGAAGACCGGTTTTCCCAACCGCGGGACGCTTTCCCGCCATTTCCTTGCAGATGTCAATAAAAATGCCGAATATTGCAAACCCGTTTAGATACTGATGCTGAATCGGGATATTGTAATTATCACCTGTTCAAAGACAAAAATAGGATGCCTGCAACTATCACCCCTTTTTCCCGACCGCTTTACCTGATGGCGAAACCGGTGGGAGCCCTTTGCAACCTGGCTTGCAAATATTGTTATTATCTGGAGAAGAGTAATCTGTATCAGGAGAACCCCAAGCACATCATGAGCGATGCTCTGCTCGAGAAATTCATCAAAGAATACATCGAATCACAAACCATGCCGCAGGTACTCTTTACGTGGCACGGAGGTGAAACGCTGATGCGTCCCTTGTCCTTCTATCAACGGGTAATGGAATTGCAACGTAAGTATGCCCATGGGCGCACCATCGATAACTGCATCCAGACTAACGGTACTTTATTGACCGATGATTGGTGCCGATTCTTTCATGACAACCATTGGCTGGTCGGCATTTCCATCGACGGCCCTCAGGAGTTTCACGATGAATACCGAAAGAACAAACAGGGCAAACCTTCGTTTGTCAAAGTGATGCAAGGTATCAATCTGTTGAAAAAACATCGGGTAGAGTGGAATGCCATGGCGGTAGTCAATGATTTCAATGCCGATTATCCGTTGGATTTTTATCATTTCTTCAAGCAACTGGATTGTAGATACATCCAGTTCACTCCGATTGTAGAGCGTTTGCATCAGCATTCCGACGGGCGGCACCTGGCTTCTGTCGACGAGCGGAACAGTTCCGAGCCCTTGGCCGACTTTTCCGTCACTCCTCAGCAATGGGGGAATTTCTTGTGCACCATCTTCGATGAGTGGGTAAGAAACGATGTCGGAGAATTCTATATCCAGTTGTTCGACGCTACATTGGCCAACTGGGTAGGCGAACAACCGGGTATCTGTACCCTTGCCAAGACCTGTGGGAATGCGGGGGTAATCGAATTCAACGGCGATGTTTATTCTTGCGACCATTTTGTCTTTCCACAATACAAGTTGGGCAATATCTACTCCAACACCCTGATAGAAATGATGTATAGCGACCGGCAATTGCAATTCGGTCAGGATAAACAAGACAAATTGCCCCGTCAATGCAAGGAATGTACCTATCGTTTTGCCTGCAACGGCGAATGTCCCAAGAATCGTTTCTGTACGACACCCGATGGAGAGCCTGGCCTCAATTATCTGTGTCAGGGTTACTACCAGTTCTTTGACCATGTGGCTCCTTACATGGATTTCATGAAACGGGAATTCCTGGCCCAGCGACCGCCTGCCAATGTCATGGAAGCCATTCGTAAAGGAACTATCTGATAATCAATCTTTATAAGTCACCAAAGTACGGTATGTAATCATCGTTTCTTCTCGAAAGGTGGAAAGGGTTATTGCATACCGTTTTTTTAATTCCACAAGAATCCTCATAAATTAGGATTGTACGTTTTTCTGCTTTGCCTTTTCTTTGCACCCGAATTACTTAAACACATTCTTGAAAGAAAAAATGATGAAAAGACGTACAGTATTGACTCCGCTGGTAGCCGTTGCCGCAACCGTCGCAGCTGCTTATCCGGCTGATACAGAACATGTGATTCCGAAAGATACAACCAAAGTCATTGACATCGAAGAGGTAGTGGTCATCGCTACTCCGAAAGAGAACAACCGTTTGCGCCAACAGGCCGTATCGGCTACCTCTTTTTCGCAGAACGACCTGAGAAAGAACTCAGTCACTTCGGTCAAATCGCTTTCCGGACTGGTACCCAACCTGTTCATTCCGGATTATGGTTCCAAACTGACTACTTCCATGTATGTGCGGGGTATCGGTTCGCGCATCAATACCCCGGCAGTCGGGCTGTACGTCGATAACATTCCGTTTATCGATAAGTCTGCCTTCGATTTCAACTACTCGGACATCGAACGGATAGACGTGATGCGTGGGCCTCAAGGGACACTCTACGGACGTAATACCATGGGAGGTCTCATCCGTATCTTTACCAAATCCCCCTTCAGCTACCAAGGTACGGACTTGCGTCTGGGAGCGGCTACCTACAATAACTACAAGGCTTCCGTCACGCATTATCACCGCATCTCTTCCCAGTTTGCCTTTTCTGCCGGAGCTTTCTACGAGCACAAGGGCGGATTCTTCAAGAACCAGTTCAATGGCAAAAGAATCGATGTGGACGATGAATTCGGCGGACGTATCCGGGCTATCTACCTGCCTACCGAAAACAGTAAACTGGACTTTACGCTCAATTATGAATATACCAACCAGGGCGGATACCCGTATACTTATGTAGGCCGTACCGATGGAAAGACGGAAGACCGTGCCGATTACCTGAACAAAATCGATTATAACAACGAATGCGGTTACAAGCGTAACCTGCTGAATGCCGGCTTGAACTTCGAGCACCAGGCAGACAATTTCATCCTGAGCAGCGTCACCGGATTCCAGTACCTGTATGACCAGATGGATTTGGACCAGGATTTCACTTCGCAGGACCTTTACACCATGATGCAGAAGCAGAATGCCAAAACCATCAGCGAGGAGCTGGTTCTGAAGTCGAAACCGGGCAAGCGTTGGCAATGGACAACGGGAGTAAGCGGATTCTATCAGGCACTCCACACCAAAGGGCCGGTTACTTTCCGTAAAGACGGTATTGCCTGGTTGAATTCTACCATCAATACTTACGGTAACCAATACATGCCCACCATCTCTCAGGGAGCCATGAACATGACCATGACCTTCAGTGACGAGATTCAGGGAGACGAACTCTACATAGGCGGCGATTTCGATACTCCGATTCTGAACGGAGCCATCTTCCACCAGTCTACGTTCAATGACCTGTTCGGTCTGGAAGGGTTATCGTTCACCGCCGGTCTGCGTCTGGATTACGAGAAATTGAAGCTGAAATACAATACCGGATATGATTTTGTCCATACCTACGGATTGAGCGGTGTCTTGACTCCGATGAACATCACCGTCGATATGGTTCCGAAAGCCGATTACCAGGCCAGCAAGGAATATACCGGCGAAATCAGCCATGACTACCTGCAATTGCTTCCGAAGTTCTCCCTGCAATATAACTTCGATACCCAGAACAACATCTATGCTACCGTATCCAAAGGATACCGCTCGGGAGGATATAACATCCAGATGTTCTCGGATGTCCTGCAAAAGGATATGCAGACCAGTATCATGAAGGATGTGGCCAACGCGACTATCCCGGTTGTCAACAATGTTCCGATGATTCCGCAGGATACCAAAGACAAGATTGTAGGAATCCTCCAACAGATGTCGACCGAAACCGCTACCGATGTAAAGGCCACTACGCTTTACAAGCCGGAATATTCCTGGAATTACGAAATCGGTTCTCACCTGACCTTGTTCGATAACCGCTTGCAACTGGATGTGGCGGCCTTCTACATGGACACCCACAACCAGCAGATTTCACGTTTCGTAAACAGCGGATTGGGACGCATCACGGTCAATGCCGGAAAAAGCCGGAGCCTCGGTGCCGAAGCTGCTTTCCGTACCCAGATAACCGATGCGTTCAGCCTGAACGGAAACTATGGTTATACGTATGCCACCTTTACGGATTATGTCTTGAGCGATGCGGAGAACTACAACGGGAATTATGTACCGTTTGTCCCGAAACATACCTTCACGGTAGGCGGACAATACATTTTTGCCTTGAAATCAGGAGCCTTCCTCGATAACATCACGGTAAATGCCAACTACAAGGCGGCCGGACGAATCTATTGGACGGAAAAGAATGATGCCAGCCTCTATACGGTACGCTGAACGGCCGCATCGACTTCAACAAGGGAAACGGTCAGGTAGCGCTCTGGATAAACAATGCATTGGATAAGAAGTATGAAGCCTTCTACTTCCAGACCATGAACCGCGGCTTCGCACAATACGGCCGTCCGCTTCAAATCGGTATCGACCTCCGTTGCCGGTTCTGATAGTTGCATTCTCGCATTCATTTTATACGGACTCCATTTCTGCCATCCTTGACGGGTGACGGAAATGGAGTTTTTTGATGGCCTTTGGAACGATACAAGGTGGCTATGCAAAAACGAACGGACGTTTCATTCATAACGAACGGATAAACGGACAAAAACAAACGGATGTTTTACTTCAAACGAACGGACGAATTAATCCGGATATACGTACGTTTGATTCGATAGAAACGCACGTTTCCTCCATTCACCCCGCATCATCTTATCACAAAGGAATAAGGGAGTGAAATCCTTGCGGACTCCACTCCCTCATCCTAAATTTATAACTACGATTTATCTTGATTTCATTCTAACGACAATCCTCCATCGGTCGGCCAATACGGATTCTGATACAGGCCACTGGCCAACTGCAGCTCTTCTACACCGATAGGAGACAGGTAGAAGGCTTTCCGCCACGTATAACCGTCATACAATTGATTGTTCGTCTTGTAAATGGCGTAGGGCAACAGATACTTGCCTTGGCTCTTCTGAGAAACATTGGAGGTGATGGTACCGTCGGCCACAATCTCTTCACCGCTCTCCGTATAGTTCTTGTAAGCCTCATCCCACAAGTTGATACCCTTAGGAACGAAAGGTTTGGTGAACACTCTGTCCCAGGATCTCCAGCGAATCAGGTCGTCCCAACGCATACCTTCGCCGAGGAATTCACACCGGCGTTCCCGGCGGATGTTATACAACGTAGCATCGACCATGTTGCTGCCAGACCAGACACCCAAGTCATCCAACGCTGCTTCTTTACTCATGTCTGTAGCATGGATGGTCTTGTTGAAATCCGCATCCACTCCGGCACGTGTACGTAAAGCTCTCCAATAGCCTTGGGCTTTGTTGTCCAATGACCTGTTCTTTTCATAACATGCCTCCATATAGTTCAGATAGGCTTCGGCTGCACGGAATATCGGACAAGCATTGGTTCCGAGCAATTCATCGCTCGATTTCTGCGCATAATCATAGGTATAATGCTTCCGCTGGCGATAACCGGTAATGTCACGGTTCTGCTGCTCCGCATTCGTCACCAAAGGTTTCCCGAACAGAACGACATTACCTGTTTGGGCAACTTCCGCCTGAGCCGGATCTGACTTGAGTACATCGCTTTCTCCCCAGACAAACAATCGCAAGCGTTCGTCACGGTCCGTCTTCTCGTCATCGATGCTGACATCTCCCTTATAAAGCGGAGAGGCATAAATGGGAAGCCCGTCCTTGCACAAGAAAGCAGTGATGAAACTATGCATCAAACCACTGTCGTCGCCTACCTGCAGACGGTTGGGCGCATCGTGCGTAGTGCTCAGAGACTTGTTGTACTGTTTCCACAACAGGACTTCAGGAACATTTGCCAACGATGGCTGGCTGAACATTTCGAAATAAGGATTCCAACCATAAATCTGACCGTATTCCGGATTCATGACGTGGTTGTTATCGGTCAGAGAAATCTTGTCGGCTACAGCACTGGCTGCACTCATCGCCTCACCCAGGAAGAAATCAATTTCTGCATGGATGTCGAATGTCTTTCCTTGGTTGTAGGACATGTTCTTTCCCGGCCAATTCTCATCACCCGGTACACGTCCCGTACCTTGATGGTATTTTTCGAACGTACCTTCATACAGAGCCACCCGTGACTTGAAGAGCTGAGCCGCCTGTTTGTTGATACGCTGATTGTTGGCATAACCGGTTTCCTGGAGCAATGAAATTGCCTTGTCGAGGTCTTCCAGGATAAAACGGGCTACTTCGTTTCGGGGAGAGCGTATGGACTGTTCCTGCAACACCGCATCGTCATCGGGAAGTACTTCCGTGATAATCGGCAGGTCACCGAAAGTAGCCAAGGCATTGAAATAGGCCATGGCACGGAAGAAATAGGCCTCGCCCAAGTACTGGTTGATGGTTTCCGTCGTTCCTTGGATGGAACCCTCCGCAATCTTCGGTTCAACGGTATTGATCAGATAGTTCCAGGTACGGATAACACTGTATGTACTTTTCAGGTTCTGGTTGCTGGGTACCTGCCAGGTATTGGCAAAATAGGACAATGAACCTGCTCCCTGCACAAAGTTATCGGTATTGTTATCGTTGATACCCAAACCTTCGTTCCAAGCCTGCTGGTGGTACAAGGGGACACCTCGGGAATTCACCAAAGAAGAGTTGTAGTAATTGATGACATAGGCACCAATCTGATCGGCCACCGTAAAATAAGAGTTCGGAGTCACGCTGGTAATCGGTTCACGATCCAGGAAATCGTTGCACGAAGTCATTCCTGCTCCACCCAAACCGACCAACGAGTAGAGGCACAATTGCTTTATATTGATTTTCATTGTTTTACACTATTAGAAGTTTACATTCAAGCCCACAGAGATTGTTCTTTGTAACGGATAGAGTTTTCCGGCACCCCAGTCACCGCCCAGCGTTTCCGGATCGAAGATTTTACTGATTCCGGTAAATGTCATCAGGTTATCACCCGATACATAGACACGGACAGATTCCATACCGGCTTTAGTCACCCATGCTTTCGGAAGCGTATAACCTACCTGGACATTCTTGACACGCATGTAGGCAGCGTTCTGCAGATAACCCGTCTGTACCTGCTGGTTCATGGTAGAACTGAAGTTAGGCCTCGGGTAGTAGGCATCCGGATTGTCCGGTCTCCAATAGTCCAGGTGTTCCGTAAAGCAGGTAGATTGCCACATTCCACCGCTGGCTCCCCAGAAGTACGGGCCGCTTAACCAGAAGTCGCGTTTCAATACACCTTGCAGGAAGACCGAGAAATCCAGCCCCTTCCACGATCCATCCAGGGTAATACCGAACTTATAGCGCGGTGTGTTGTTACCGATAATCGTGATATCACCGTGGTCTTCGAGTGTATTCGAATCGTTATTCACCACTCCGTCACCGTTCAAATCGGCATACATGACATCACCGGCCGACCATCCGGAGCCCCAGTTCGGCTTGTTGTTTGCCAGGTGGGCATCCATCTCTTCCTGTGTCTGAGCAAGTCCTACGGTCGTATATCCCCAGATTTCGCCCAGCATACGCCCATCGTAATAAGCACTCAGGTTACCGGTCGGATTGTAATAGCGGGTTATTTTCTCCTGGTTATCATCCAAGGTCAGACGGACTCCATATCCAAATTCGTTGATACGGTCTCTCCAGGCCAGTTCCAGTTCCCATCCGTAAGACTTCAAGTCGGCATTGTTCAGTTTCGGAGGAGTAGCGCCCAAGATACCCGGTAGATTCGGAGCGTCTGCCACCATGTTTTTCGTCAGGCGGTTGTAATAGCTGAATGATCCGGTAAGCCGGTTATTGAACATACCGAAGTCGAAACCAAGGTCCCAGCTCTCGATCGTTTCCCAGGTAAGCAGGCTACTTACGATTCCCGGAAGTCCTGCCGTATTCTGCTTGTTTCCATTCAGCAACCAGCTGGAGTTGTTCACTCCTGTAGGCATGGACTGGTAGAACGGATAATAGGCATCGGTATTGTTGTTACCGAGCTGACCCCACGAAGCTCTCAGCTTCAATGTTCCGATTGTACGGCTCAATGGCTGGAAGAATTGCTCACGGGCGATGTTCCAACCGGCGGAGAAGGACGGGAAAAGCGCCCAGCGTTTGTCCCCTACAAATCGGGATGAGCCGTCGTAGCGGAGATTGGCTTCCAGCAGGTAGCGCTCGTTGTAGTTATAGTTCAGACGTCCGAAGAAACCCACAATCGCCAGTTCCTGCGCTGAGTTGACGGCTCTCTTGTTGGCCTGGGTGACACTCAATTGCGGAACGGAAGGGGTAATCAGATCCGTACCGAAACCTGTCAACGAACCGGTCTTATACAGTTCGGTGTTGAAACCGCCCATGAGTTTGAAATAATGTCCGGCAATCGTCTTCGCATAATCCGTATAGACATTGGTCGAGAAATAATCTTCCGAGCCTCGGGTGTCCTGTACTTCGGAATATCCCGCGGCGCCACCGTTCCACGACAACAGGTAAGGAACGT
>DGYFI06203__coassemble_1558_pt1 | contig 15854 bp, 8 predicted proteins | sample DGYFI06203__metabat2_low_PE_020 | metagenome-assembled genome bin DGYFI06203
CTTGCAGACTCAGATTACTGCCAACGCTGATGCTATCAAGAAATTGCAGGATATGATGGGTCAAGGTCAATACGTGACTGGGGTGACCAAAACAGACGAAGGACTTGTGTTTACAATGAGCAATGGCGGTGCCAGTATCACAATACCTATTGCAGACGGAGTAGACGGAACTGTTATTACCCTTGATCCCAAAACGAACAACTGGATTATTGATGGTGTAGACACAGGTATTTGCGCAAAAGGCGAAGCCGGTACAGACGGCCACTCCCCCCAAATTGATGCAGCAACAGGTTGCTGGAAGGTTTGGGACGATGAAAAACAGGAATGGGTGATTACTGACCAGTCTGCTATCGGTGCACAGACTTACGTAGTTACATACGAAAGCTACTATGAACTGAACGTGATGGAACAGGATGCTGAAGGTAACAATCTGGGATTCAAAGCTATCAAATTGCCTATCAGCGGAACATTAATGAGCATTACTCCAGCATTGAATGCGGAAAATCATGAAACCACAGGTCAGCAGGCTTTGGATATCTATTACGGTATCTTGACCAGCGACAAGGAATGGAAAGGTAACAAAGCCGTAAACGGTAAGATGTTAGCTGGTATGTATCCTACTACAGACCGCGATATCAAGATGTTGCTGAACCCGTCTGACGTGGATGCCAACGATTATGAATGGGCATTCGTTTCTACAGACAATACTACTCCATGGGGATTGGAATTCGGTAATCCTGAAGTATGGACAGGCAAGGCTACTGTAGCTACCCGCGCCATTACTTCTGCCAACGGTTTGTGGTCATTGCCGCGTGATATTCAACGTGTAGACCTGAAATCTTCAGAAATGCAGGGACGTCCGGACTATGTAACCCAGTTCAAAGCTAATGATGGCAACAAATATCTGTTCGCTTTGCAGGGAACCTCAAAGGTTGATGGGAAATCTGTAAAATCCGGTTATGTATATACTTTCAAGGCAAACAATGTTAATTCAACTGACAATATTAAATTGAATGGTATCACAGTTAACATATCGGGTAAAACATTTGTATATGATAAACAGTATACGCCGACCTTTGACATGTTAAGTTCATCAATGAATGATTATGAAACATTGGCTGAAGATTCAGCATTGGTATACGATTATTATCTGACAATTGATGAAACAAAGATAACTGCAGAATCCATCAGAAAATACGGTGTTGAAATTACTCCTGATGGTTATAGTTTCATAGCTAAGAATGAGGCTGTTGTTAATAATACAATTCCTTTTATCTATAATTACATTCTGATTAACGGTCAGACTGGTTCGTGCAAATTCAATGTAAGTTTCACTGATGAAGAAGTTATTGTAGATAACAAATATATCGGTGATCTTACCACTTCATTTAACGCTACAGTCATTGAAAATCAGACCCGCTGGTATGCAATGTCTAAAGTATTATCTTTGAATGAGTTCTTCGAAGGTTTGGGTGAATCAGGTAAGATGAAATGGATTGATGCGTTGGCACGTAACATTGGTAATACTACCGATCCTAATGAATGGAACAATATTATCTTTGATAAATGTTATGGTAGTGCAGATACTGATTACAGTGTTATATTGACTGGCGGTGATCCGATTAATAATCAAGGCTTGTGGGATGCAAACGCTTATAATGCTTATTTGTTAAATCGATATATCCGATTCGATTATGTAGATGCAGATGGCAACACTTGCTTAACTGGTGATATCCGTGATTTGAATAAAATTACTGGCTTGAAGGTTACATTCCTTGTTGATTCTGAATTAGGTCAAGTTCATGCTCCATATTACACAGTAGATAACCAGAAATATGATAATCAGGAAGCAGCATTACCACTTGATAATGCATTCCGTATAGAAATCACAACCCGTGCAGAAGAGGCAGAAATTGCGAAGATGAACTTCACCTTCGAACTGACAATGCCTGAATGTCCGATTGAACGTAAGACTGTTGGTAACCAAACTACGGCATGGTCTACAGAAAATGGTATTGATGTACTGAAGATTTATGGTGAAAAACTTAATGACAAACAGCTTGCCGGTGATTTGAGAGATGCCTTTACAGGTGCATTCCAGTACTTTAACGGTGCTTACAATGGTAAGATGAATGTAGAAGCTAACTGGTATGAAGCTCAAATTCCATTGGATAATCTTACTATGACTATTTTGGGTAAGCAACGTGGAGAGACTGTTACATTAAGCGAAATAGCAAATTCATCTGAATATAACAAGTGGAATACAATCGGAATGTACGGAGCTGGTAGCTTGGATGAAGCCAAATTGGTTAATGTCAAGTATCACCACTTCGGAGTCTATACTGAAGAACAAGGCGATATCATCCTGAAGTTTGCAAGTAAGGTTAAAGACTCTCAGAAGGCAACAGTAAAATCTGCCGGAACTGAAGCTAATCCGTTCATTGCAAAGGCTGTTTATGATAAAGATACAAAAGAACTGCTTCGTTATGAATTCTCAGTATCTAACAATGACTTTACAATGACTGACGCATTCGGTAATGCTTACTACCTATTTGATAATGATAAGGTATACCGTGCTAATCTCCATGTTAAGCTGCTGGAAGACCGTCAGGGTATTGTTACCGACAAGAATGAGCCTTCTTTCTATGGTCTGTATCCCTCAGCCAAGGTAGATGGAGAAACTACTGACCTTGTAACGTTCAAGTTGGATAAGAACGGAGTAGCAGACTATACAACCAAGATGACAATGGAAATCAACGAGGCAGCAGGTGTAGATAAAGTCATTGAAATTACATACAATGTGACAGATGTATTCGGTTGTGTGAAACCTGTAACTTTCTATGTAAGAACTGTAAATGAAGCTATCGGTAACGATGACAAATAATTACAGCAATATGTATCTCTATTCTGTCGGATGAATTCCTACGGAAGAGATGGCTTAATATAAATCGGTGAGGAAAGATGACTGTTCCAAGAGGGCATATATCTTTCCTCACTTTTTAGTATGCTCGGTATGAGTATCAGCTAACGGTGAAGGTTAAGCTCAGAAACTAGAAGATTAAGAAATGATTCCTTAGGTTATTCTTAAATCAGAATAAACCCTTTATCATGGAGGAAGACTGTTTCAAAAGACAGTTCTTCCTCCATTCTTATTCATCCAGCCTTTCCTACAAAAGAAATGAACATCCTTTATAACAGAGGTATTCTTTATATAGCCGTTTATCCTAATTTCAGGCAAGTACCGAGCTTATCTGTAAAGTTACGTTCCCAGGATTGGAGATTGACGACGAAAATCCGTTCTTTGGCTATCAGTTCACGTGTCCATCTTCGGACATTCGGTCTGCCTGCAGGCAATTGTTTCTGTAACTCCTTCCGGAAGAAACCGTTCAACGCATCATCGAAATTAGTCAGACAGATATATAAGATTGGTTTCCGGATTTTCTCCTCACAATACCTATAAAGAAACGTATCTCGGAATTTGTGTTTGAGATTCTTTGTCAGGTACGCCTTGTTATGGTAATCATCTCCTTTTTTACGCTGGTCGCCTTCTTCCTTCATGGCTGCTATTTCTTCACCCGTGAATTCCTTGATTTCTATCCATACCTGAAACCTGTCGAACTCGGCCATCACATCCACTGCCTGCATCGGTGCTCCATGGTAAGTGGGCGAAAGTTTCTCACGTTCATCGAATTTATAGAGTGCCTTGGCGGCAGGAAACTCGAATTCGAACATCTCTTCCGTCAGTGTCAATTTCATAAGCCTTTCAGTCCTTTCTGTATTTCATCGTCAAGTATCCGTGCATACGTTTCATCAATGGCATTTGGGGACAGACTATCCCTGTCAGGAGTAGAAATATGCTTAATTACATCATTTTCGTTGTGGTACAGTACATGATATAAGATCTCATTCTCTTCTTTAGCGGCAAGTTCGAATTCCTTAAGCAGAATATAGTCATGAGTAGCAATGAAAATCTGTGTCCCTGTCTTCTGTAGTTCGAGCAGGATTCTGACCACGGTCTGCGATAGGTGCGGATTCAGGTTCGCTTCCGGTTCATCCCAAAAAAGGATAGAACCTCGGGTCAAAGTCTCATTTTGGATAAGACGGTACAGCAACCCCAATTTCCGGAATCCTTCGGCCAATAGGGCAAACTCCAACTCACCGGCTCTATTCTTCAAATAAAAAGTCTCGTTCTTTTCCACGACCTTGCCGGATATGGCCTTATTCAAGATGCCGAGAAGCCTTTCCCGTTCCGGAGTCAATTTTCCACGTGCGACAGGAAGAAAGGCCTTATCAATGATATCCAGGTATATCTCTTCGTATGCCAGTTCTTTCCGACTGAACAGTGAACGGAATCCCGGTGCATTGGCCAGCATATCCTTGACGGGAATGAATACAGCTTCCGAACGTGTATCTTCGCTCCAGCCGTTACTCTTGATTTCTGTCTTGTTCAGTGTGGTCAGGGAACAGGAAATGGAACGGTCTTTCATTTCTCCTTCATTGCGCCGGTAAACGGTAATGGAACCCGAATTACGCCCCTTACTACGGTGAACCAGTCTTCCGATAGAGTTAGGCATGAATACCCCGTTCAACTTCTGGTCGAACGTACGGTCTACCCGTTTGTCTATAAGAGAGCACGCGGCATAGATTGCTTTCATCAGATGTGTCTTTCCAGTTCCGTTCTTCCCGATAATGATATTGATACCGGGTGAGAAGGTTATATCTATATCAGTAAATACAGTGAAGTTTGTGGCCTTGAATCTTGTTATCATACGCTGAAGGTTACATAATGGTCGCTCCGTGAAACCTAATATACACGTGGCGATAAGCGAAGATAGACTTTTAAATTCATTTATCCAACTGTATGGATTAAAAATGATAAAACTGTTCCAGCAACCGACTAAAACAGTCTGTGCAGAAGCATCAGCATTCTTCCGGCCAGAGTTTTCAAAAACAAGATACTGAAGGAAGATTCTGGAATTGCCTGACAGGCAACACCTTTCTCCGAAAATATCTCAATCTGTAAATGATAACCTGTCAGTTCAGTAACCATTGAAAAAAATGAGAGGCCACATACATTCTATCAGATTATCCGTCAATGTAAAACATCTTCGATGATTCGTCATGGGTAAAACCGGTTAAAAACCGGAGGTTACTTCTTTCCATTATCTGTAAAGTTTCTGTTCTGTAGCCGCATTCGTCCCTCCTACGTCCCTCTAAAAATTCTAATACCATATACATTTCTCATAATCAACATCCTATAGAAATATCCCCTATAGCCGCCGCGGCTACTTGAACTGTCCAAAACCGCCCTACAGGGCTTCTGACGGGGTATTTGTTTGTTTCTTTTCCGTTTTTTGTCCCTCGTACGCCCCTTATCCGTCCCTCCGATTCAGGCTGCCTCTAGCCATTTCTATGTATGGGGAACGGGGATATGCTTAAGTTTGAACAATTTAAGTTTTTTAATTTATAAATTAAAATTTTTATTATTATGAGAAAAAAGTATTTAAGTGCACTTCTGTTCGGAGCGCTTCTGTTCGCTTCAGCAGGAACTTTTACTTCTTGTAAAGACTATGATGATGACATCAACAACCTGCAGAGCCAGATTGACAAGTTGGCTACCAAGGAAGATATGGAGGCCAAGTTGTCACAGATGGAAACTGCCATCAACGACGCAAAGGCTACTGCTGAAGAAGCTCTGAAGGCTGCTCAGGAAGCAGGTAGTGCTGATGAAATCGCTAAATTGGAAGCACGCATTAAGGCATTGGAAGACGCAGCTTTGGATGTAGACGCTTTGAAAAAAGAAATCGCTGATTCTGTAGAAGAACAGATGGCTGACTTCCGCGAAGAAATGGAAAAGCTGTTGAAGGAAGTTGAAGAACTGACCGGCTATTCTTTGGATATGGTTACAGGTATTTCATTTGTTGCTGCTAATGATAACAATCTTGCTGCATATGATCCTAAATTGGATGTGAACTATGCTAGAATAAATATTAGATATCCAAAAGATTTGGTACAAGGTGGTGCTATCCAAACTCCCAACTCTTATGAATTTGGAAAAGGCTTAACAGGGGCATTTACTGTTACCAATAATGAAGTAAATACCGTTGTTGACCGTATGCTAATCAATTTGGATCCAGTTGATGCTGTAGTATCTAATGATATGATTTCGTTAGTGAACGCTAATGGTCAGAATCTGAATGAATACTTGGATTTGTCAATTAATCCATGGTCCGGTCAAATTGAAAAAACTCGTGCTGCAGAATCTACAGGTTTGCGTATGGTTTCTGTACAACTAAAGAAGACGGTAGATTTTGAAACGTTTGATAAAATGGTATTACCTGAAGGTGCTCATGCAAGTAACCCGGACAAATGCAATGGAGACCATAAATATATTGCTTATGCTTTAGCTGTAACTGATGCTGATAAATCAAGAACAGTTACTTCTTCTTATGACGTAACTTTGCATGTTCAGCAAGAAAGTAAAGCCGAAAAGATTGCTGAAAATACTTATGTTCATTCCAGTGAAGCAAGTATACCGACTGAATCTATCAGTGAATATCCTAATGGTGCAGATGTAGCAAACGGTGACGAAGGTTGTTATCCAGTGCAGTTAGCAACACCATTTGATGTTTGGGTAGGTTCATCAGAGGGACGAGTAATGGCTAGTTATATTGTAGTAGATTATGATAATGCAACTCTGTCTACTACAGATAAAGCAGCTCTGAAGGGCATGAAGTTTAGTGGTGTAGATGAGGTAACCAAAACTCTCTCTCATTCAATTACTATCAGTGGAGATTATGCAACAGGTATTCCTGTGCCTTTGAAATTGGTGACAATTGACTACACTGGTAACGTGGAAGTAAATGTATTTTGGGTGAAAGTAGGAGAACCTGTATTGATGGATGCTAATTTCACTGTAACTCCGACTACATTTGTAGCTACCCCAACAGCTTGGACTCCTGCTTCAACAATGGAAGAATTCAAAGTACCTGCAGGAACATCAACCTTTACCATTTCATTGGTTGCTGGTGAAACATCTCATCAGGATGCAACTGAGTTTATAGAAACTACTAAAACAGCCTTTGCAAATATTACTAACTATCTGACACTTTATAAATCAGATAAGGAGACGCAAACTACTACTGTTAAAGATGTTGCATACGCAAAATTTGCAGGAGCGTTGAACTTGATGTATATGAGAGAAGATAAGGAATATGAAGGTGTCATTAAGTTCTATGATGCTAAGGGTACTTATCTGGGATCTAACAGCATCAGTGTCAAGAAAGTATTACCTACAGTTATTCCGACTGGTTTGACTGCCAAGACCAATGCAATTCACTCAGATGGTACATTGCCTGTATATCCGAAGCCAGGTACTACTGTAGGTGAATATGAATTAGCTAATTCGTTCAACTTCTCTGAAACATTGAAGGAAGATGAACATTTAGTATTCAATACAGCTACATTCAAAGTTGACAACAACATTTATGCAGAATATGGTACTAGAGTAGCTGACCGTAAGATTATCAATATCGTTAAAGATGTAATTGGCAGCAATAATACTTATCCGACAACTGTAACTTATGATTACGGTGACATCAAGTATCATCCGGAAGGTCATGGTGTACAGGAACCGGGTAACCACATCGTAACTTGGGGAACTAAGTTCAATATCAAGTTTGGTTGCTATCCTGTTGATTCTAAGTATGCATGGTATTCAGCTCCTACTGTTTACTACCAAGAAGAACAGACTATTTTTGGTGTTGAAACAAATAAGGATGGTAAGAAGATTAACCATGACTTTGTAACAGTGAAGAATCCTTATGGATACACAGTAGATCCGTTCAGAGGTGCTGATGAAGACTGGACTACATGGGCTCCAAATCTGAAGAATACAGATAACGTTAAAGTATATCTGGAAACTGTAGGAAATAAGGAAGTCAATGAATTCTTCATTCCAAGTATTGTTGAGGAAAATAATGTTTATGGTTTACAGCTTAAACGTAATCCTTCCGTAACAACAGTTCTTGAGAATGATGTTGAAACCACTGTTATTTTTGAAATCACAGATAACTTTGGTCATACCCATAAGATTTCAGCTTTGACATTTACTATTAAGAAAGATGCAAATCCTGCAAACTAAGCAGATTAAATAAAAAAGCGGCTCATACGAGCCGCTTTTTTTATTACCACTAATCCTACATTAACCGGAAATCCAAACCCGGCAGAAAACAATATCCAATAGCTTCCGGCAATTAATTCTCTTGGAAATCGGAAAAGATTTCTAATCTCTACTAGACGATGTTTGTCTATCAAATAGAAACAAGTGATACAAAACAGACTATCTAACGATTGAAGCAAATTTAAAGATTATAGATTCCTTCCGTATCGGTATACCGTATAGTCGTAAACAAATGCAGCCTGACATCCACACCTTTAATGCTAGGATGAAAAGGCAGGAAACGGATAGTATTCAAATCATCCATTCTACAGGTCTTTACCGGACCGTCATGAAGCAAGCTGTTCAGAAATTTCTTTTCGAAAGAATCCTCTTCTTCCATACATTTCATGCTGATGATATCAAGTACCCGCGTCTCCTGGTCTGTATCCTTGAAAGTCTTGCAGGCCACAATCAGATCAATGACCATGCCCCGTAAAGAATAGCCTTCACACAAAGAAAAAAGAGCATGCAGTTTCAGGAACGTATGGATGTCCTGTTCATAGGCACCGCATATTTTCTGAATATCGAAGTTGGACTTCAAATCTACCAGTACGATGTGTTTCCTGCCCTCAGCATCAACAAACAGGGAAACACCGTCACAGTCCAAGTCTTTCAGGTGTGTACTCCTGTCCTGCGTAGTATTCTTTATTCCCTTATAGAAAGCATTACCGATTTCATGAAAATCAGTACCGGCAGAACGGATTTCCAGTTTCCTGAACTGGGCACCGGCAGCTGTCTCCACCACTTCCCAACTCTGGTGGTGACAGCGGAAGCAGGCGGTCATTCTGTCGAATATCGTCTGGAGCGCATCAATCTCTTTCATAGTCGGATATCAGTCTGTTCAGTTCGGCAAGAGATGTCAGACTCTCTTTCAGGGCTGCATGGAAGGAAGCGAAAGGAACCCCTTCCGACAGGTTCTGCCGGATGACTTTGGCATATCCGTCTTCCCCCCGTTCAAGCAGATAAGCAGATACAGTTGCAGTATCGATGGCCAGTTCCGGCAATACGCCTAGCTTTTCGGCAATCGCGTTGAAGTCCTCCCGATTGGAAAGTCTGTTCAACAGTATCAGCTCATTGATACGCCGCAGGTAATAGTCGCTATGGGTAGTTACCTGCATGAATGCCCCCGTATGCAACATGCCGCTGGTGATGTCGGCCATCATGCGTTGTTTGAGCGGATGCAGATGGGCTTCAGGTTCTTCTATCAACAGCGCAGTCCTGCTTAAATCCACTTTTTTAACCATCTGTTCGATGGGAGCCAGTTCACGGATGGATGCGGCTGCCGCCGAGATAGGAAGCTCAGTACCTTCTGTCTGATAAACGTAGTTTCCATCGGTGTACGAAACAGTCCCGTTCAATACTTGAGAGAACAGGGCAGCTACCGTTCTATAGCTTTCTTCCCCTTCACGTACAGGTCTCTTCAACTTATACAGGCAGTCCTTAAACTTGCTGTACATACCGGTAATAGGTCTGATTTCTTCCGTAAGCACAGGTCCCCGGGAAGGAGGAAAGACAAAGCTGTCCTTGAGGGAAGTATGGTCACCGAAAATACATTTAATCAGGTAAAACCTGAAAATGAACGAGAACGGAGATTCCTCATGGAAACCATTGTCCTTTACCCGAGTGGTAAGCGATGCCAAAGAAAGCCGCAGGTAAGTCTCTTCGTTGTTAACCAGTCCGGTCAATTCTTCCGCATAGCGGATGGTAATCTCATCGTCCACTGTGTCTGGAAGAGATACTTCAATCCGGGCATCCGGAAGCTCTGCATTAATCATGTATTCCAGATACTTAATGGCATCGGTAGCCAACCAGTTCTCGAAGTCCTTCTTACGGAAAGTAAAAGCTGTCCCCTCATTCTTGAATGCCGGACGCAATTCATCATATATGAACCCTTTCTCCTCGAAAAAACTGCTGATACGTGACCGGTCTAGAAGTACATCGAAAAAATAGTGGCATAACATAGCCAGGTAACTTTTGCCGAGTCCGGACTCGCCGGAAAATATCATCAGCCGGTTCAGACGGATTTCATCCGTTTCCTGAATCAATCCGAGTTTATGTATTCTAAAAGAGAGCAGCTGCATAAATAAAAAAGATGTTAGTGGTATATGCGCAAAGATAATCATTTATAATCACAATGAAAGTCATTCAGAGAAAAATCCCAAGTATCTTCAGATTCCCCAGTCATAACTTCTCTCCTTAAATTTTCAATAATAGCAAATGATTGGAAAGATACTCCGAAAAGTATTCGAACGGATGGAAACCGGAAGGGAAATCCATCTTCAACGCAAGCATGTCCTCGAAAGACAGTACCGAGAAGTCGAAACCATGAAACAGATATTTGCCTCCATCTCGCGGACTGGTCAGCCCAATCATCCGCCTGTTCCAGTTGATACAATGAGACATATAGCGGGGAAATTCGAACCGGTTTCCGAAAGCAGCTTACTGAATCTTCCCTGTAATCTATCCATAACTAGAAAAATGCGTTTCTACAAAAAGATGATTCTGCTTAACCAAATTGAAAACGTTATTAACGGCGAAGCGCAGTCTGGTGATGTAGTAACAATCTCTGAAACTGGCGAAATCGTTATCAATGGCGAAGGTACAGGCTATTTTGCGACTAAAGGTGAAGCAGAAAAAGTTAATCTTCCCTACGTAAACGAAGAAGGCATTCTTGTGTTGATTGACGCTGAAGGTAAGGAAGTTGTAACTGGAATCCGTGTAGCTCCTGTAACAGCTGTTGTTAATGAAGATGGCTCTGCAGTATTAACTATCATTGCTGCTGATGGAACTAAACAGGAAGTTAATATTCCTTCTGCTAGTTCTGCCATTTCTGAAATTGAATTCTTAGATGAAAACTACCAGACAGTAAAAACTCTTTCAGAAATTAATCTATATTATTGGGATGCAGTTGCAACAACTAAGTGGAAGGGTGTAAGAGGTAATATTCCTAATAATTCTACAACTTACTCAACAAATTTTGAAGAGAGTACATTATATACTAAAATTTCTCCTGCAAGTGTAGATGCTTCAAGTATTGACTTCAAATTAGTAAATACCAAAGATAATGTAGCTTCAATAAATCTTAAAGCTACAATGTATAGTGGTACTCTTACAAGAACAGCAAACGGATTATACGAAACGAAAGTCGTTCCAGGTACTTTTGCTGATGGTGGTGATCCTTCTAAATTAGCCAATGAATTCAAAGCTACAGCGACTAATTACAAAGCTATGGCTTTAAAACCAGGCTCTGCTAATTATAAATCATTATTTAATGTTAAAGTTACTCCTATTTCCAAAACAGATATTGATTTAGGAACTATATCATTGTATAAAGGAGCTTCCAATATATTAAATAGTGTGCCTATCAATAATGGAGTAAATGATGCAACACCATCAAGTTGCAGTGTAAAAGTAGGCGAATCTGTAACAGCTTCTGTATCTAAATATTACAATCTGTACGATTTATATTTAGCAGTAAGTGAAGAAGATAAAGAATTATTTGGTATAGAATTCTCAGAAGATGGTCGTTCATTTAAAGCGACAAAGAGTCCAGATAATGTTACAGATGCTACTATTGATTTGATGGTCTATACACTGCCAAATAAAGGTAGTGATGACAATATTAAATGTGCTACTATTAGAATTGAAATTAACCGTACTTTGGGCGAGGCAACTGGTAGAACTAAGTTGTACAAAGAAGATATCTGGGCTAAGACTTATAATAATGATGTGAAGTATGATATCTTCCGTAAGTCTGCTGGTAAATGGTATCGTGATGATATTAAAGATGTAACATTCACTTCTGGTAATCCAAATGTATTTGAGGTAACCATTGGTACTCCAAAAGATCCTACTGGTTCTGTAGCAGAGGGTAACTTTGTAGATTCTTACATCGAAGTGGAAGGTGTAACTGAAAATACTGCTAAGTTGAATGTTGCTATAGAAGATATCTGGGGTTATACTTTGAAAGATCAGGTTGACATCAAAACTACCTTAAATCTAGGTGAATAATCTTATTACTCTATAAAAAAAGCGGCTCGTTTGAGCCGTTTTTTTATGCCTCTAATTTTAATTCAATAGCCAAACCCAAACATCCAGAGCGGAATCACATTCCCGTGTCCGTACTCTATCTCATCTTTCACCACATACCCTCGGATGAGGCCTTCGATTTGCTTCTGTCCCTTCTTGCGACCACCGACTTCGAACGTACAACCCTGAATCTGAAAATCAGAAGCCGATGAGGTGATTACCTCCTGATTGACCCGCATCTGGTTAAAGAAAAACGTCTCACGCACATTGCCGGTATCGGCACTCTCCCGACCCAAGGCATGTATGAGGTTCGTATTATCCAGATAAATCTTGTCTACCTTTCCCAAGCCACGGATACCTCCTGTATCGTCACGCAGTTGGGCTATCAGACCCGCCTCTTCCAGATACAGGCAATAATCCGCTACACTGTTCCGGCTGACATTGAGCACAGTGGCCAGTGTACTGATGTTCGGTTTGAAGGGAACACTCCGGGCAATGACCGCCAGCAGACGCTTGAGCTTACGCGCAGTGGAAATGTTCATACCCGCATACTGGGGAATGTCCGTCTCGATACTTAGGTTGACCATCTGCATGAGCCGGATATCGAAGTCATCGTACGGGAACGGATAATATCCCTGCCGGAGATACTCCGGAAAGTATTCAAACGGATGGAAACCGGAAGGGAAATCCGCCTTCAGCGCAAGTATGTCCTCGAAAGACAGTACCGGGAAGTCAAAGCCATGGAACAGGTTGAGGTATTCCCGGAACGAAAGCCCCTGCATGTGGTACATCACCGCCCGACGGCTCAGGTCGGCAACTCCCTGATGGATGTCCAGCACGGACGAACCGGTGAAGACCACCTGCAGTTCGGGGTGATAGTCGTACATCAGCTTCAGTTCCTTCGACCAGTCCTTGTAGCGATGTATCTCATCAATGAACAGGTATTTGCCTCCATATCTGACAAACGCATCGGCCAGATCGAGCAACCGGTGCTCCGCAAAATAGAAATCTTCTGCCGTAACGTAGAGTGACCGTTCACGGGGAAGGTTCTCCTTCAGGTATTGAAGGATAAGCGTGGTCTTGCCTACACCGCGTGGACCGGTCAGCCCAATCATCCGGCTGTTCCAGTTGATACGATGATACATATAGCGGTGGAAATCCGAACCGGTTTCCGACAGTAGCTTGCTGAATCTTTCCTGTAGTCTATCCATAGTTATTAGAAGAATGCGTTTCTGCAAAGATAATGATTCTGCTCAACAAATAAGCAGAAATATCGATAAAATTGCTCAATTAATGAGCAGATATGTATTGAAGATTGCTTATAGGTTAAGCAATTCTTCCAATGGTTCGCCTATCAGGAGGATATGGAACGTCGGGAAAAGGTGGAACGGGAAGATTATCAGTATGAATCTCCTACACTGAAAGCTGTACGGAATGCCCTGTACAGCATGCTGAACGGACACTACAGGAATCCCGGAATCTTGCTGTCACCTATGCGGTTTGCCATGGGGAAAGAACTGTCGTACTGTACGTATCGAACAAATGAGTGACGGTTACGTATTATTGTAGCGCTGGTGGCGGATATCACTTCCAGACTGGCTGAGGCCAATCCGCAACTGGCAGACCCGCTACAGGGGAAAGGAATCGTCCTGATAGACAAAGCAGACCTACATCTGTCCTGGTAACGCCGTTCCTGAAGGTACTGTCAAATACTTTCCCGAATATCCATTTCATCACTACCATCCACAGCCCTCTGATAGCGATGGGAGCGGCTGACATCGCCTAGATTTATCAAGACTTTCACCAACCGGGAAGTCTTCTACCGTAATATAGAGTAACTGTTAGCAAAAAAGATTTCAAGATAAAACATTTCGCACAGTAAGGTCCGTCAATGACAACCCCCATCTATTACTTACTAAACTGTATCCTGATGCGGAAATGACGGAAGCACCTGCCATTCACCGATAGTCCCTGTCTCCGAAGAGAAGGATGCTCCTATCTTATACAGCTTTCTTGTGTCGGCTACATATTCGCGGGCATACCCTTTTTCTTCAATCTGCTGCAAGGCCTCGGCAGCCGTTCCGTCCAGCTTGAACTCGAAGATGTAGACATACTGCGGGGTCTCTATCACACAGTCTACCCGTCCCTGGCTCTGCGCCTTCTCGACATAGACCGTGTAGACACTCAGCATACGGAAAATCAGGTAAAAGGTATACTGGAAATACCGTTCACGTTCCGGTTCATCCTCCTTACGACGCATCGTGTAGGGAATACTTGCCAGAAACGAAGTGAACAGGGTACATAACGCATCAGGTTTGCCCGATCTGAGGGCACGTACTACCTCGCGAACCCAGCCACCGGTTTCGGTAGAAGGACGCAGGTACGATGCGGCCAGAGCCGTCAGGAAACCGCTCTTCACTTCATTGTTCGGATAGTCCAGCAGGAAGATATCGAACTCACTGTCGTAATCCTTGATGGTGAGGTAACCGCTCTGGTAGATCATCGGAAGCGGCTGCTCCACATCCGCCTTGTAGTCGATGAACTCCTCCGGTCGGTAGTATTTTCCCGTCAGCTCGTTCATGTTCTCCTTGAAATGTGCCAGCAGGCGAATCAGATACGTAGGAGTCCCTGAACTGAACCAGTAGTTACGGAGCTGTTTCTTTCCGAAGGCATTGAGCAGGCTGAAAGGATTGTACACATCTGTCATTTTCTCACAGAAGTGATAACCGTCATACTGGAGTTTCAGACGTCGGTACATCTCTTCCAATGTAACCCCGTATTGACGGGCCATATCGGCTATCGGTCCGGCGAAATAATGCTCCAGTTCCGCCTGGGTGATACCGCACAACGTCTCGTAACGGGCATCCATGCTGATGTCATCCGGCTGGTTGAAACCGCTGAATACGCTTACCTGGGAGAATTTCGTCACTCCCGTCAGCAGCACAAACTGCAGGTGGCTGTCCGTCCCTTTGAACACCGAATAGAAGCCTTTCAGTACATTCCGATGACGGTCTTCCAGATCGCTATTTGTATCCAGTACATCCAGAATCGGCTTGTCGTACTCATCAATGAGCACTACCGCCCGACGGCCTGTCTGCTCGTGGGCGGCACGGAGTACATCACGGAAGCGTAGTCCCACCTCAAGTTCCGGATTATGCAGGCCATACAATCTTTCCCATTTATCTACATAATCCTTCAGCATCATTTCCAGAACACCTTTCTGTGTAAAGTTGGCCCCGTTGAAATCTACATGAAATACCGGGTGTACATTCCATTCCGTTTCCAGCTTCTCCATGGCCAGTCCCTTGAACAGCTCCCTGCGCCCCAGGTAATAGTTTTCCAGTGTAGAGACCAGCAGGCTCTTGCCGAACCTCCGGGGACGGCTCAGGAAATAGATGTTACTTTCGTGGGTCAGATTATAAATTATCGCGGTCTTGTCTACATAGACGAAACCGCCTTCGATGATACGTTCGAAACTCTGTATGCCGATAGGAAACTTCATGTTGCCAATGAATAATTAATAATGAACAATGAAAAAACGATGCACATGCTGATTAGGCAAAGATAGCGAAAGGTGAGTGGAGAGGCAAACGAAAAACAAAGT
>DGYFI06203__coassemble_1596_pt1 | contig 15299 bp, 6 predicted proteins | sample DGYFI06203__metabat2_low_PE_020 | metagenome-assembled genome bin DGYFI06203
TAATCCAAATCGAGGATAAAACCGGCTTCGGTACTTTCCGGGAAGGTATAACGATGAATAGCGGCACGAGTAGTCGAGGTCAGTTCCGCCTGTACCTGATAACGGTCCAGAAATACGGAATAATATCCCGGCACAGCCACTTCCTTTTCGTGTGAGAAAGCAGAACAATAGGCCATCTGCTGACTGGCCGAACCAGTCGGTTCATAACGTTGCTCTCCTACCGTCGGCATCAACAGGACATCGCCGTAATCGCAACACCCTGTACCGCTCAAACGGTTATGAGAAAAACCATTGATAGTCGAATCGTTATAATAATAACCGGAACAGGAATCCCAATCATAGAGACGGGTATCCGGACCAGGTTGTACCATACCCCGCGGAACAACCGGTCCCGGGAAAGTATGTCCGTGTCCGCCGGTTCCGATGAACGGGTCCACATAAACGGTGTAATCCACCGTAGTCTGTTCGGCCGGTGCACAGGCAGCCAACCAGCCTCCTGCTACCAAAAGAACAGAAAAGTAGCGAACTGCCCGATTTTTATAGTGTTTGAATGTCTTCTTCATAACTGTTTTTCCAGAGAATCAATTTATTTTTTCGGTTGAGGACCCATTTCAAATTCAACGGTCGCACCATCCATAATCTGCTGGTGAGTCAGGTAGGTCTTGTCGTAGACCTGTCCGTTCACCTTGACAGACTGTACATAGATATTCTGTTTGTTTACATTCGGAGCCAGGACGGTAAAGGTCTTTCCGTTATTGAGATGCAGTTTCAGTTCCGGGAAGAGCGGTGTACCCATTTCATACTGACCGCTTACCGGGTCTACCGGATAAAATCCCATCGCACTGAAGACATACCATGCCGACATCTGTCCGCAGTCTTCGTTACCACAGATACCACCCGGTTCGTTCAGGTAAAGTTCCTGCATTACCTTGGCGACATACTGTTGTGTCTTCCACGGACTGCGTGTCAGGTTATACAGATAAATTACATGATGGCTAGGTTCATTGCCGTGTGCATACTGACCAATCATTCCGGTACTGAATATCGGAAGTTCTTCATCGGATGCCGGATGATGCGTAAACATGCTGTCCAGTTTCTCTTCAAACTTGTCTTGTCCCCCCAGCAATTCCATCAGACCTTTCGGGTCCTGCTGTACAGACCAGAGATAATGCCAGGCATTGCTTTCGCAGATGTATTCAGTGTAATCATCCGGATTGAAATCAGGAATGAATTTTCCCTTATCATCCTTCGGCTGCATGAACCCAGTTTCCGGATTGAAGAGTTTGCGATAATTCTGAGAACGGTCATAGAAACGCTTGGCAATGTCTGTCTTTCCCATCTTTTCGGCCATGCGGGCAATACAGTAATCATCGTAAGCATATTCCAGAGATTTGGACATCGACCAGTTTTCTTCGCCTTTGATGGCAGAGTTATAAGGTATGTAACCGTATTTCTTATAGAGACCTACTCCACGGTAACTATCCATATCAGCTGACGCTACACAAGCTTCCAATGCCTTTTCAGCGTCGAAATCACCGATACCTTTCAAATAAGCATCTACAATTACCGGTACTGCATGATAACCGATCATCATTTCGGTTTCCGCTCCCCACAACGGCCACAACGGTAAACGTCCGTGTTGCTCATAAAAGGCCAGGAACGTCTTAATCATGTCATTGGTACGTTCCGGTTCGGTATAAGTAAACAACGGGTGAGAAGCACGATAGGTATCCCACAAAGAAAAAGTACTGTAATTCACCCATCCGTTTGTCTGATGAATCTGTTTATCGGCACCCCGATAAGAACCGTCTACATCACTGAAGATAGTCGGAGCAAGCATACTGTGATACAAGGCTGTATAGAATTTCACCTTGTCATCGGCATCATTGCCCTGTACTTCAATCTTACCCAACTGTTTGTTCCATTCAGCCTTGGCTTCAGTTACATAACGGTCGAAATCATTGTGTGGAGCTTCTGCCTGCAGATTTTTCGCTGCCCCCTCAGCACTGACACTTGAAAGAGAGGTAGCCAATACAAGCTGATCACCGGCTTGGGTATCAAAATTGAATTGAGCCACATATGCCATGCCGACTTTCTGACCTTTCAGCTTCACTTCCGTACTGTCCATCTGAACAGATTTGAACGGTTTGGAGAAACGGGTACGGAAATAGACATGCTGGTCTCTCGCCCATCCTTCAGAGAAACGATAGCCTTCGATGGTACAAGAGTCTACTACCTGAACGGAAGAACAATTGGTAAAATCCCAATTCAATGCCCGTTTCAGGTTCAAGATAACAGCAGCCTGTGCTTTCGGGAAAGTATAACGTTGGATACCGCATCGTTCCGTAGCGGTCAACTCTACATTGATATCATAATCCTGCAATTTCACCTGATAATAACCGGCACTAGCCTTCTCTTCTGCATGAGAGAACTTGGAATAGATGCCTAAACCACTTTCCTTATCTTCTTTATAAGGAAGTGTCACCGGCATGAAAGGAATATCGTACAGATCACCTGCACCGGTGCCCGAAAGATGTGTATGACTGAAGCTGGCAATCGTACTGTCCGGATAATAATATCCGGAAATCCGGTTCCATCCACCTAACCCGTTGTCCGGGCTTAACTGCACCATACCGAAAGGAGCCTGAGCCCCCGGATAGGTATTTCCCGTAAAATCTGTACCAATAAAAGGATTGACCATGGCTGCGTAGTCAACCGGCTCTGCCGTCTGTTTCACAGTAGTAGTACAAGCAGCAAAAATCCCCATCAAAAAGAAAGACGAAATGATGTGTCCTTTCATAATAAGAGATAAATTAAAATTTTAAAGTTTTGTGGCAAAGATAGGAAAACTGACAAATACCGCCAAACACCGTATAAAGAATTGTCAGTAAATAGCTGTTTATTTACAAATTAAATATAAAAGTCCAAAAGAAAAATAATCATATTTTACTTTTTTCCCTTAATAGATACAGAACCTAATCAATATAAAAAAAAATGTCCCAACATTTTCTGCTGGGACATTTTCCATCGTTTTTTATTTATTTCATCACCATCCTGGATTCTGTTTCAAGTTCGGTGCCTTACCGATTTCATCAGTAGGAATAGGAGACAAGTAGTGTTTCGGATCTTCAAAAACAGGAGTCGGACTCTGACCGGCATAACGTTTTTCGTAAATTGTCAAAGCACCGTCTTCGTTTACACCCACAGTTTCCTTCAGTGCTTGTATTTCTTCGTCTGAATATCCGGCACCTTCTATGATAATACCCAAACGAGGAGCAGTGAGCAAATTACCGCAAGCCCAACGACGGATATCGTCATAGCGTACACCTTCCGCAAACATTTCAATCCGGCGTTCACGACGAATTTCACGAATCAATTTAGGATTGCTTCCCTGAACATTGGGATATGCAGCAGCAATAACCGGATCATCAAATCCGACATTCAGTGTCAGCGGATGATTGAATCCTACACGTGCACGCAACTTATTGATAGTCTCATCCAAATCAGTCTGAGTGATAGTACCTAATTCAGCAGCAGCTTCCGCACGAATCAACATGATTTCACCTAAACGGAACACAGGAGCATCTTCTGTTCCCTGATAGTGAGAAGCACTATACTCTGCAGCATTATAGAATTTCACAATCGGATAACCGGTAGAACATCTACTCGGATTACCAGTTGCTGTAACATTTGCTATATTAGGAGCCTTTCCTCCCATATAATAACAATGGTCTGTATCTGTCACATCAGGAGTAGCTGTAGTCTGCAGCATACGTGGGTCACGGTTAGCCAATTCTGCTATCAAAGTCGTATGTTTCGTATGCCCTTCGCAGTTACACAAAGAAATAGGAAGTCCTGTAGTAGCACACAAATAAGAATCTGCACAATTCTTACTCATACCAAGTGGGGTCTCACCTACGAAAATCTGACGGGTAAGATTGTTACCTTTATCGATTCCCGGATCGTATGCTTTTGATAAGATAACTTCCGGGTTAGTGGACTGGTCAGCCAAACAGAACAGTTCGTGATAAGCCGTACCTGGCTTACTGCCCTGATACAAGGAATAACCGTATTCAGCTTTCATCAATTCACAAGCAGCACTGTATGCTTCCTGCAAGAATTTTTCCGGATTCTCAATACCGTGATATTTACGCCAAGTACCTTCAAACAAACACATACGTGCTTTCAAGGCCAACGCAGCATCCTTGCTAATCAACGTAACATCCGTCTTTTTAGGCAACCATTCAATAGCTTGATTGATATCACGAAGCATATTGTCCATTACCAATACACGAGAATCACGAGCCTTGTACATTTCTTCATCCCCAGGATTCATCACATTCTCAAACCAAGGTACATCACCATAAGCCTTAACCTTGTTAAAATAATCCAGTGTCTTGAAGAAAAGAATCATTCCGGCATATTTATGCTTTACTTCATCACTTTCCGGAGACTGTTCATAATTAGCTAGAAAATCATTGCATGCACGGATATTTTCCCATTTCCACTGAGTACCGCTGGCACTTGAAGGAACTGTAGCTAGACCAAAGCTAGTTGTATTACGTTCCCATGGTAAGACATCGTCACTGGTGAAATCATCGCCCAGCATACCCCAGTCATAACTTTTAGGGGCTCCATAACCCACAATCAATTTCGGATAAAAATCGTTGCAGTATTGTTCCAGTGCAGTAGCATTGGCTGTAGTAAAGAACTGGTCCTTACCAATGGCATCCAACGGCTCTCTGTCCAAGAAATCACAACTAGCCAATGCCATCGTAAACAGACATCCTGTCAATATAGTTATTTTCTTCATAATCGTAAATCTTTTTAGAATGTTAAGTTGATACCGAATGAATAAGAACGGCAGAACGGATAACTCTTCATATCTGAATTCAATGTTCCGACCATACCATCTGACGATTTCTGGTAAGTATTACCAGTCATATCCGGATCTACATATTTATACAAGCCTGTAGCTTCCCACAAGTTCTGTCCACTGAAGAAGACCTTCAACTGAGAAATACCGACAGGTTCCAGCCATTTCTTCGGAAGTGTATATCCGATAGTCAAATCACGCAGACGGATATAAGATGCATTCTGCAGATACTTTGTCTGAGTCTGTCTACTACGACTACTCCATGTCGGAACCGGATAATAAGCGTTAGGATTACTTTCTGACCAGGAATTATCAACATGATAATCATTGATGGCACTGTTCCATACACCGCTGAATCCCCAGAAAACTTCATTGCTAAGCCACAAATCACGTTTCAAGACACCTTCAAACAAGGCACGTACATCAAAGTTCTTCCAACTCAATCCCAAATTGATATTGAAACGATAACGCGGAGTCTGATTACCGATTACTGTCAAGTCGCCATGATTATCCAATGTATTGATAGGTCCCTTATTGCTATCACCTGTATTTACAACACCATCACCATTCAGGTCAGCATAACGGATATCACCCGGAATCCAAGTATTTGAAATATAAGCCTGACGTTTAGCCTGTTCTGCGGCCTCAGCCTCTGTCATAATGAAACCATCTGTAGTATATCCCCAGATTTCACCCAGACGCTTGCCCTCATACAAATCATTCAAAGTTCCTGTCGGATTATCATATTTAGTAATAGTAGAATAACTGTCAGAAAGACCGATTCCAACATTATACTTCAATGGACTACCGGCAACATCGGCAATCTGATCATTCCAATTGATTGTCAACTCCCATCCATTGGTACGCATACTGGCCAAATTCTCCTTACCACCACTTGTACCCATTGTATTAGGATAAGCTTTTGACACAACCATATCAGTTGTATAACGTACATAGTAATCGAAAGATGCAGTCAAACGGTTATTCAACAAACCTAAATCAAGACCGAAGTTGGCTGTTGTAACTTTTTCCCATGTTACATTATTGTAGGCCAATGTAGCCGGTGTAATACCTGTAGGTATACCACCCGACAGGATATAGTTCAAGTTTTCACTACCAACTGTTCCAATATAATCGAAGTTACCATTAGTTACCTGATTACCTAACGAACCGATTGAAGCACGAATTTTCACATTCTGGAACAAATCACGTGCAGGTTCAAAGAATTTTTCTTCAGAAAGTCTCCATCCCAATGATGCTGATGGGAAGAATCCCCACTGACTACCCGATGCATATTTGGAAGAACCGCCATAACGTCCATTCAATTCTACCAAATATTTGCCTTTATAATCATAATTCAAACGGAAGAATGCACCTTGAACAGCCCAAACAGTAGCTGCCTCACTCAATGTTTCCTTATCTTTAGCCATATCGATAATCGGGAAATCATTCATATACAGGTTGGCAGCTACACCATACATATTGCTGGTATTCTTACGTTCCTGGTTATAACCGGCCATTACAGAGAATGAATGGTCTTTTATCTGAGCTTTGTATTCAGCCCACACGTTCAAGGCTTCGTAAGTATCATCATACTTCCGCAATCCAGCCTTATTCGTAGGCATCTTAGCTGTTTGGGAGCCATCCGGATTCAACTGATAAATTGTCTTCAAGTGTTCACGCTGCGTACGGAAGTAACGGTTTCCTGTATAATCTCCCTTGATAGAAAGACCTTTTATCGGAGTAAGGTTGAACGAACCGGTATACCAGATGTCATCATAATTATTGGTAATACGGCCTGCTTCTGCCAAGATACCAGCATAGTTGTAGTTGAAGTTACTACCTTCCATAGCTGCGAAATGCTGTCCATCAGGCAAGTAGATAGGAATAAAAGGGAATGAACGATATACTTCATAATACGGTGAACTACCCATATAAGCCTGTGTATTAGGTTCATCCGATTCACTACGGTTATATTTGGCACGGAAGCCGATTTCCAACCAATCTGTCACCTGAGTCGTGAAGTTGAATGACATGTTGATACGTTTATAAGTATCCGTACCAAATGCCAACAAACCGTCCTGACCTTTATAACCGATAGAACCATAATAGGTATTCTTCTCAGTACCTCCCTGAATACTTGCATTATGCTGTTGCATGAATGCAGCACTCTTATAGAATTCATCGAACCAATCGGTATTTCCGGCATAAGCCCACTGGCCTTTGGCTGTAAATTCTCCTGTTTCATCCAAGAATGCTGAAGGACGGCTCGGATCCTGACAATATGCATGAACAGCATCCACCAAAGCTTGACTGAAGTATCCACTACCATTCGTATTCGTATTAGCCAACTGAACAGCATCAATCCACTTATCAGAAGAAATACCATCCGGTAGACGTGACGGAGCAGACCATGAGAAGTTATTGTTATAATTTATGGTCACTTTCTGGCCTTTACTACCTTTCTTAGTTGTGATAAGAACCACACCAAACGCAGCACGTGCACCATATACAGCTGCCGATGAAGCATCCTTCAAGACAGAAACACTTTCAATATCCTGTGGATTCAATAAGGAGATGTCATTAGTTTCTACTCCATCCACCAAAATCAATGCTGAACCACCGTTCAAAGAGGTAATACCACGTACATTGAAAGTAGCTGTCGCATTCGGGTTACCACTCGGCATGGTAATGTTCAAGTTAGGAATAGCACCTTGCAGACCTTGTGCCAAATTTGCAATCGGTCGATCTTCCAACATGTCTCCTTCTGTCATAGCTACAGCACCGGTCAAATTGACCTTCTTCTGAGTACCATAACCTACTACAACCACTTCTTCCAAAGCTTGTGAATCATCTTGTAAGGTGATATTGATAGGTGAACCATTCCAAGCGATTTCTTGTGTCTTATATCCCACAAAAGAAATCTGGATGATATCTCCTTTCTTTACACCGGACAAAGAAAAATCACCATCTAATCCGGTAATTGTACCGTTGGTAGTACCTTTTACTACAACCGAAGCACCGATAACAGTTTCACCTGTAGCATCTTTCACAATACCCGTACAAGTTGACTGTTGTTGCATACCTCTGGTTGCATCAACCTCAGGTACAGCTACCGCATACGCTGCTCCTGTAGAAGAGACGCCTGCCAGAGCCAACAACATGCTGACTGATTTGATTCGTTTTAACATAGTTTGATATTTTAAGTTAGAGATTCAATAGCTTTCGTTCTTATTATTGGGATTACATTGAATACCTGATATAAAAAAGAAAATCTCAAGTATTTCTTTTGGTGATTATTTTAAAATATGTATGTATATAGATAAACTTGTTTCATATCTCTTCATTTCTTTTATCCAAAAATCTTTATTGCTCTCTTATTATTTATTCTCTTTTTTCTTATGAAGAGATTTATAGAACTGATAATCAAACGATTGAAAGTTTTATTAAAAACATATTACAGTTGGTTGATAAACAACTCTTGTAAATAGACTGTTTTTTTTTAAGTTTTTTTGCTGTTATATGGATTTATTTCATATATTTGCGATGAATATTTCTCTTCATAAGAAAAATAATATAAATGATGGTATCATATATTGAGAATATTTATTCTAAAGTGGATAGTATTTGTATATGAATTTAGATGGGGAGGAAATTTTTTGTAAAATCTTAGCTTTAGGTATATAAAGTCTTTAGATATTCGATCTCTAACTTAAAATATCAAACTATGTTAAAACGAATCAAATCAGTCAGTATGTTGTTGGCTCTGGTAGGCGTTTCTTCTACAGGAGCAGCGTATGCAGTAGCTGTACCTGAAGTTGATGCAACCAGAGGAATGCAGCAACAGTCAACTTGTACGGGTGTTGTTAAGGATGCTACAGGGGAAACTGTTATCGGTGCGTCAGTTGTAGTAAAAGGTACTACCAACGGTACAATTACAGGTCTGGATGGTGATTTCTCATTGCCTAATGTAAAGAAAGGAGATATCATCCAGATTTCTTTTGTGGGTTATCAAACACAGGAAATTACTTGGAACGGCCAGAATATTGAGGTTGTGCTGAAAGATGACACTCAGACCTTGGATGAAGTCGTAGTTACTGCATTGGGTATGAAACGAGCTGAAAAAGCATTGGGATATGCTGTAACAGAAGTTAAGGGTGATGAATTAAAAACAGCGAATACAATTTCTCCTGTGGCTGCATTGCAAGGAAAGATTGCCGGTGTTGAAATCGCACAGTCTGATGGTGGTATCTTCGGTGCGACTAAAATTCAAATTCGTGGTGCTTCTACTTTGGGCGGTAACAACCAGCCTATTTATGTCGTTGATGGTGTTATTCTGGATAATAATACTTCTGGTAACGACGACTTGAACTGGACTGCCAACCCGAGCGACTATGGTAATGAATTGAAAAACTTGAATACCGATGACTTCGAAACGGTATCAGTATTGAAAGGTGCGGCAGCAACTGCATTGTATGGTTCAAGAGGTTTGAACGGTGCTGTCGTAATTACTACTAAGAGTGGTAAGGGTGTTAAAGGTTTCGGTGTATCACTTTCTCAGACTTTTGGATGGGATGTAACGACAAAAACTCCAGATATCCAGACTGAATATGGATATGGATTATGGCCAGGAGAAAGAGATTCTTATGGCAATAGATGGGATCCTAACGGACTTTATCAGAATGCGGATGGTGTATATACATTGAAGGGAGCAAGCTATACTTCTTATGGTTGGGGACCTAAGTTTGATGGTCGTCAGATGGAAAACTATGATGGAACAATGACAACTTTCAGTCCGTATGAAAACGGTATGAAAGAGTATTTCCAGACCGGATTTAATACAAATACCAATGTTTCAATCCGTGGCGGAAATGATAAAGTCAACTATTATTCATCTCTTTCATACAAGAATGTACAGGCAACAACCCCTAATAATACTTTTGAAAGATATGCATTCTTGTTGAAAGGTACTTACAAGATTAGCGATGTATTGGATGTATCAGGTTCTGTAAGCTTCTCTCATTCTAAACCAAGAAATGCCGCTCAGGAAATCGGTCTGTATTTCGTTTATTCAGGAATACCTAATTTTGTAAATCCAGGATATTGGTCAGACAAGTATAAGGGTGAGCATGGAGGTATGGCTAGTACTAGCTATGGTGATGCATATGGTTATGTTCCTAGTAATGTCAAGTCTTTGTGGTGGAATTTGAATGAAGTAGATAATGTATATAAAGAATATGTTATCCGTCCTACGTTTGAAGTCAATTATAAGATTACCGATTGGCTGAGATTCAAAGCGGAAGCCAACATGAACGTGTATACTCAGAATTACGAAGGTAAATCATTGGGTAGCGGTTATGCAAACGAAGGTGGTTCTTATGGATTGAGCAGCTATATGAAGGAACAGTTTACAACTGCAGGTACATTTACTGTTAACAAGACTTTGAATGATTTTACTCTGGGTGGTTTCCTTCGTGGTGAATATTATAATAAGACAGAGCAATACATGTCTTTGTCTACGAAGAACGGATTGATTGTTCCTGGACAGTATTTTATCAATAACAGTAAGGATACCCCTAACTACACAGGTAAAATTCAGGGCACGAAGCGTATGATGTCTGCTGTCTTTGCTATTAACGCTTCTTGGAAAGATCAGGTTTATTTGGATGTAACCGGACGTAACGACTGGTCTTCTGCACTTGTATATTCAAACCAGACTGGTAACTATTCATACTTCTATCCTTCTGTATCAGGTTCTTGGTTGATAAATAATACATTCAAGATGCCTAGCTGGATTTCATTGGCTAAGCTTCGTGCTTCTTGGGCTCAGGTTGGTAATGATACTGATCCTTATGTTATCAATCAGGGTTATAGTCTGGGTACAATCAAGACTGCGAATGGAAATATTTATACAAACAATTTCTCTTCAAGCACATTGTATGCGCTTGATTTGAAGCCGGAACGTAAGAATTCATGGGAAGTTGGTTTGGATTTCCGTGTATTGAATGACCGTATCTGTTTGGATGCTACATATTATAAGGAAAATACAACCGACCAGATTTTGAGTTTGCCTGTTCCAAGTTCTTCCGGTATCGATAAGCAGATGGTTAATGCCGGTAACATCCAGAACCAGGGTGTTGAAATCGCATTGAATACGGTTCCTTTCAGAAACAAAGATTGGGAATGGGGTGTTGACTTGACATTCACCAAGAACGTAAGTAAAATCATTGAACTGCATGAAAGTGTGGGTGACTATTATGAATTGAAAGGACAGGTTAACAATTACGATTATCGTGTTGGTTCTGTTGCCAAGGTTGGTGGTGCATATGGTTTGCTGATGTCTGATATTATGCCGAAGCGTGATGAAAACGGTAACATATTGTTGACTTGGGAAGAATATGACCGTGCTGCATACGCTTTGCGTTCAGGTGAAGTAGAAGTTGTAGGTGATATGAATCCTGACTTCCTCGCATCTTTGAGCACTTCATTAAGCTATAAGAACTGGAATTTGCGTGTTGCTTTGGATGCCCGTGTAGGTGGTCTGGTTGCAATGTATGCAAACCGTTATGGTACTACAACCGGTTACACCGGAACATCTCTGAAATATCGTGATGCTGAACACGGTGGTATCGCTTGGACTTCACAGTGGATGGATGCTCCTGGAGTTAAGTCAGACAGTTATGGATATAGCTATAACGATGGTGTGATTCCTGAAGGTGTATTTGTAAGCGGAACAGTAATCAAAGGTGCCGACGGTAACTCTCACGATGTATCAGGTATGTCTTATCAGGCTTGTGTGGACAAAGGTTGGTTGGAACCGATGCATGCAGGTGCTTATCACTATTATCGTAATGACTGGGGTGTTGGTGTAGTTAATGACGACTGGGTTCATGAATTGAGCTACATTGCTTTGCGTGAAATCACATTAAGTTACAGATTCCCACAGAACATTGCAAGCAAAATCGGTGCTAAGGGATTAGGATGTTCCTTGACAGGTAGAAATTTGTGCTATTTATATAATTCGTTGCCGAATAATGTAAATCCTGAATCTGTACGTGGTAATAGCTCTGGTGAATTCCGTATTCGTTCTTATAACCCATATACAGCAAACTTTATGTTTACTATAAATGTAGATTTCTAATGTTTAACTTATAAGATTATATTACGATGAAATTAAAATATATATTAGGAACAGCATTGTTGGGATCACTCAGCTTCTCAAGTTGTATGGAGGATTTCTCTGATGTCAACACAGATCCTTCGATTATTACTACCCCTGATATCCGTTATTTGTTTACTCAGGGATTGAATGACTTTATTCCTTCTGATTATTGGTCATGGTATTATGACTTTACTAATATGCTTCATTGGGGACAGGTTACTGTTTCCGGTAATACAAACTTGTTGAATCAGCCCGCCAACTCATCAGGTATTGGTAATGTAGTTCGTATTCTCAAGGTAATGAGAGAAATCGATTATCAGGTAGAATCTATGACCGATCCTGTTAAGGCTGCTCAATATAAGCATATTCAGTCAATGATGAAAACTCTTGTTGTTTTCATGGGAATACAGGATACTGATATGTATGGTTCAATGCCATATAGCGAAGCTGCAATGGCAAGATATACTACGCCTGCTTTGCTTACTCCCAAATATGATACTCAGGAAGAACTTTTTACCTCTTTTGATGAAGATTTGAAAAATGCTTTCGAAGTATTGAGTAATCCGGTGGTTGTTGACGGTAATAATGTAAGCCAGATGTCTTTGGGATATCAGGATTATGTATATCAAGGCGACTCCAAGAAATGGGCTACATTCTGTAATTCTTTGAGACTTAAGGTAGCTGTACGTCTGTTGCACGTCAATAAGGAAAAGGCATTGCAGATAGCTAACGAGGTTGCCAGCCATAGTGAATATCTGTTGACTTCAAATGGTGACAACTGCTCAAACAACTTTGTTTATAACCAAGGTTCAGAATGGTATCACAGCCAGGAAGATCCTGCTCCGGGTTATGGAACGAAGGTTCTGGTTGACTTTATGGTTGAAAATAAGGACCCACGCGTTCGTTTCTTCTTTGCCAAGAATGATTTGAACTCTAAGGTTGTTCAGGCTTTCTTTGATTCTGAAGCTGAATTGGGTGAAAAATGTGAGTCTAAGATACCTGATTTCATAATGGATAAAGTTGACTATGAAGTAGTAAACGGAAAGAAAGTCTTTAAGGGATGGAAAGCTCCAGGTGAACCATGGGTTCGTTATTATGGTATGCCTTTAACTATTAACGCATCTTCAGATGAAGCTTATACAGATTATTATGATCCAACAGGTAAGCTTCATAAGGTTCAGTTAAATGGTACGGAACTTTCTTATGAAGTCGCATCCGCTTTACAAATGGAAATGTATGAGGGTAATAGAGATTATACCTATCCGGATGCACCGGGAGCTGAGATTGTTCAGGATAAAACTGACAGACCATTTTATGCCATGTATTTCTCTGCTGGAGAAGTTAACTTGTATCTAGCCGAATTGAAACTTATTGGTGCAAATCTGCCACAGTCTGCTCAGACTTATTTCAATGATGGTATTAAGAATTCAGTAGAAGCATGGGACTATATTGCAGGTGCAAACCATATCCCATATTATGATACTCCATTCGATTCAAATGAAGCTACCATCGATTTGAAAGACGGTGAAGTAGATGCTTTGCTGACAAAAGAAGCTTATCAGTTAAACGGTGTGGATGACTTGGAAAAAGTTTATATCCAGCAGCGACTGAACTTCATCTTTATGCCAAATGATATGTATGTTTCAATGCGTAGAAGTGGTGTGCCTACCAAGGATTCTAAATATCTGAAATTCGAAAACTTCAGAAAAGACGGTTCTGATTATATTTTGCCGAGACGCTTCCCGATGTTTGCAGGTAATCCTACAGACTTGAACTATAACAATTATGAACAGGCTTTGAAGGATCAGGGCTTCACTATCGGTAGTGATGCAGAAAATCTTAACTCAGAGAGAGTATGGTACGATAAGGGTGCTCCTGAGTTCGGTGCCGGTCCGAATTTCTAATGATGAAGTAAACATTCAAATCTAACTATCAGCTTACCCAAGGTTGCAGAAATGCAAGTCTTGGGTAAGTTTTTATAAGGAGAGGCCAAATCTTTCCTAGCTAAAATATGCGTCAGTTAAAAAGGTTACGTTGAACGTATCTTCCAGCCCCATGTCCGCCCCATTGTACGTGGCAAGTCCAAGTCGCCTACCGAATTCGGCGATAGGGGTAAGCGTTGTCAAAGGGTATACATTCATTGACCATCACAGCTGGGACGCCTACAACGAAGAGTCCGACCTGGAACTCCAGATAGATCTGTACAGGGAACGTTTGGGATACTTTCCGGCGAGAGTCTATGCAGACAAGATCTACATGAACAGGAACAACCGCCTGTTGATGAAGGAACTTGAGATCAAGGCTATGGGGAAACCTTTGGGAAGACCGCCCAAGGAAGGGATTTTCAAGGCCGAACTCCAGAAGGCTGTGGGTGAAAGGAATGAGGTGGAAGGCACATTCGGTACCGGTAAACGGATTTACCGTGCCAACAACATCAGAGCCAAGCTGCCGGAAACGGCTGCCTGTTGGACCGGTATGTGCTATTTCGTAAAGAATGTGATGAAGTTCCTTAGAGAACTTCTTCGTGCCCTCATTTTGATGGCTTACGGAATGAGAAATCCGAAGCGTTCTGGAGAGTCACAAGAGAATCACATCGGAATCCTAGATTATCGAATTGCTGGGACGTACTTATTCAGCAGACCCTAACTATTAACTGAAATCTTCCGACAATCCGGGCAAACAATCCGCCAGTTTCCTTCGCTAATTCCTTATAATCATAAATTGGTCACACAACTGCGAGAATAGGGCTTCAATTATTTTTTCTCGCTTTGGCAAAAGCCGGAAATGTCGGCTTCCATTCTTTCTGATTACACTTGTATGGTACTTCCAATCTGATATTGGCCGTTTCAAACAAATCCAATTGTACCTGGGCGCTTATATATCCTCTGTCTCCTATGACTGTACAATTCTATAGTCGAAAAATACCTAATCACAAAACCGCAAAAAACGAACGTTCATTTTATCTGAAACGTCCGTTCATTTTATGTAAAACGAACGTTCATTTTATCTGAAACGAACAATCGTTTTTCAAGCTGCCATAAAAACTTTTGACAATAGCAGATTTTTTGTTTACCGCCTATTCAGATTCCAATTCTTTTTCGATTTCTTCAACCGTAGGCAAACTTCCCCGAAAGTCTTTCGGCAAGGCTTGTCCTAATTCATAATCAGAAATTCCGATTGGTTTCTGAATATCACGCAAGGCATATTCTGCTTTGATACGGTCTTTGCTCTTACAAAGGAGTTATCCGATGGTTCGATTAT
>DGYFI06203__coassemble_1665_pt1 | contig 14316 bp, 9 predicted proteins | sample DGYFI06203__metabat2_low_PE_020 | metagenome-assembled genome bin DGYFI06203
TGATGTGGGCCATGTTCTATGCCCAGCTGGATGCGTATGCACAGAATCACAGCTACCAGCAAAACATTGACCAGTTCGCGATTACAGACAAGGAACGTGAAGGATTGCCAACGGGAACACAGATTGACCTCGAGGCTTCACCGAATCTATACCGCATTTCCGTAACCGACCCGAACACCCAGACCCGTTACCTGCTGAACAATGAAGGACGGTTCTGGAGTGAAAAAATAAGTCAGTAAGTCCATAAAGTCTGTATTCCCATCAGGTATATAGAACCACCTGAAAAGGAATGTCCCTTCTTCCGTTTCCTGTCATGGCAACCCGAAAGAAGGGACATTTCTTATATTCCTGAAACCGTCCGGCATCAAAGTCCTTTACGTTTGGCCTCGTTCCATATTTCATCCATTTCGGCCAATGTCATTTCATTCAGATTCTTTCCAGCCTTGATGGTATGCTCCTCCAGGTAATTGAACCGGCGGATGAACTTCTGGTTGGTCCGCTCCAGCGCATTGTCCGGATTAATCTTGTAAAGACGGGCCGCGTTGATAAGACTGAACAGAACATCACCGAATTCCGCTTCAGCCTTTTCCTTATCCATCTGCTCCACTTCAGCCTCGAACTCACCGATTTCTTCCTTCACTTTGGTCCAGACCTGCTGCCGTTCCTCCCAATCGAAACCTACGTTACGGGCCTTATCCTGGATTCGGTACGCCTTTATCAGAGAAGGAAGCGCCTGCGGTACCCCACTCAACACCGATTTGTTTCCATCCTTGTCCTTCAGCTTTATCTGTTCCCAGTTTTCCGAAACCTTTTCAGCCGTATCCGCCTTCACTTCGCCGAAAACATGCGGATGACGGAAAATCAGCTTGTCGCACAATTTGTCACACACATCCTTGATATCGAAATCGCCGGTTTCGCTACCGATCTTCGCGTAAAAGACCACATGCAGCAAGACGTCGCCAAGTTCCTTACAGATATCCTTCTTGTCATCTTTCATCAAGGCGTCACAAAGTTCGTACACCTCTTCTATGGTATTGGGGCGTAGGCTCTCGTTAGTCTGCTTTCTGTCCCACGGACATTTCACACGCAATTCGTCCAGTACATCGAGCAACCGTCCGAATGCCTCCATCTTTTCTTCTTTCGTATGCATAATTCGTTTCATTAAAGACCCTGCAAAAGTAATGAAAAACTATGAAAAGGTGATACACATTTCCGATTCTCACTCCAAAGTTGTCCCTTTCCGGGCTTTCCAGTAAGCCAGATGCTTGGGACTTCCCACCACCTGCGAAGTATAGATACCGGTATGACCGGAAAAGAGATAAGCGGCTACACAGGCAATACCCAGATAAATACCCGCTTCGATGCCGAAAAGCTCGATACCCATCAGCGTACAGGCTATCGGCGTATTGGTAGCTCCGGCAAAGACTGCCACAAAACCTAATCCGGCCAGAAAAGAGACTGGTAAAGGCAACAACGCCGACAATGCGCTGCCCAGCGTAGCACCGACAAAGAAAAGCGGCGTCACCTCTCCCCCTTTAAATCCTACCCCGATGGTAAACGTAGTGAGCAACAGTTTCAACAGGAAATCGTACCACATCTGCACCTCCGTAAAGGAGCTGACAATCACCGGAACACCCAGACCGATATACTTGGTCGTCCCCATCAGCCAGACACACAGGGCAATACAGATACCTCCCAGCAAGGGACGGAAAGGAGCGTATGGCACATATTTCTTGGCCAACCCGCTCCAGAAACCGATGGAACGTGAAAAAAGCATGGCGGTCAATCCGAACAGCAGACTTGCCAACAGCACCCAAAGCAACGTCTGAATATTCAGCCCCGGCACTTCGCTCATGGTGTAGACTGTATGCTCCACCCCCCAGGCATGACAGGCATAATGGGCAAAAAAGGCCGAAAGGAAAATAGGCAGTATCGCATCGTAACGCATACGTCCCACCACGATGACCTCCAGGGCGAAGACAGCCCCGGCCAAAGGAGTACCGAATACCGACGCAAAACCGGCACCGATACCTATCTGTACCATAATCTTGCGGTCGTACGGATGCATCTTGAAGAAACGGGACAGGAAATCGGCTATAGCCCCTCCCATCTGCACACCGGTACCTTCGCGTCCTGCCGAACCTCCGAAGAGATGTGTCAGTACCGTACCGATATAGACCAACGGAGCCATCTTGAAAGGAATGATATTGCGGGAAGTACGGATTTCTTCAATCAGAAAATTATTTCCGCGGGCAGCCGTACCTGCCAGGTAATGATACATCAGCCCGATGAACAGTCCGGCCAAAGGCAACAGACCGATGATCCAGACATGACTCTCCCGGTATTCCGTGGCCCAAGCCAGAGAATAAAGCAACAAGGCGGAAGCCGAACCAATCAGCCCACCGGTAACGGCCGTCAAGACCAGCCATTTCAAACAATACCCGAAAACGACTTCTTCGAAACGGGCCCAACGAAGACAATTCTTTAGTTTTTCTTTCATATATCCGATAACTTCTATAATTACTATTCAACAGTGAGCCTTCATGTTATCAGACAAAGACAAGGAGAAACAGCCACAAGCCTCCTGCCCGTTCTGCATACAGAACCGACTCACGACAGGAACTATCAGCTATTTTCTTAGCGGTTTATGACAGGGAAGTCCCATTCCCTTTTAGCAGCTGCAAAATTAAGCACTTCCTTCCAATTGAACAAAATTCCCGACAATTTTCTACCGGACTTTCCATCGACAGGCCAACTGAAGTTTTTTTTCAAAAAAGTGTCCTTCTTCTGTTACAAAAACAGGAGGTGCATCGTCTAATCATACAAAAGAAGACATAAACCGAATAAAAGACAAAAGAAATGAAAACATTATGCACCCTGGTACTGATGTGCATCTGCCTGGAAAGCCTTGCACAAAACATCCAACTGAAAGGAACAGTCGGAAACGGCGACAAGCAGCCGATAGAATTTGCCAACGTTGTCCTACAGACCACAGACTCAATCCTGGTAACCGGAACGACCTCCAACCTGAAAGGGCATTTCGAGCTGAACGGAATCAATGCCGGGACCTACCGCCTGCTGATTTCCAGCATGGGTTACCGCACCCAGGAAATCTGGCTGAATGACTTGAGCCAGTCACGCGACCTGGGTAATATCCCATTGGAGGAAGAATCCTTTGCCATCGACAATGTAACGGTTACAGCCTCAACCCAACGGAGCGAAGTGGACCGGAAAATCGTCTATCCGTCGGCCCGTCAGCAGAAGGCCTCTGCCAACGGGGTAGACTTACTCCAGCAACTGATGCTTCCCCGCATCCAGGTAGACCCGGTAAACAATACCATCAAGATACCGGGCGACGGCGAAGTACAGATGCGCATCAACGGAGTGAAGGTAACCGCTCAGGAAATCCGTGCCTTGCGGCCGGATGAAATCGTCCGTGTGGAATACCACGACAACCCGGGCCTCCGTTACGGTAATGCAGAAATCGTTATCGATTACATTGTACGCCGTCCGGAAACAGGAGGAAGTTTTGGTATAGACATCATGCAGTCTCCTCATGTAGGCTGGGGCAACTATCAGGCAAGCATGAAAATCAACCACAAGAAATCGGAGTTCTCTGCCAACTTCTGGGGAGGTCCGCGCAATTTCTACGGAGTCTATCGGGATAACCTGGAAGATTTCAATCTGGAGAACGGTACCGAACTGCACCGTTACGAAAAAGGTGTCCCCTCACACTGGAAAATGATGCAGCAATGGCTGAATGTGGCTTACAACCTGCAAGACAACAACAAGTACCAGCTGAATATCTCGGTCAACTATTCCGGAAACAACAGTCCCATCCAGCGATACCACGGCCAGCTGATTAACCGCACGGACGAAACAGATTATGTAGACATGACTGACGAAACAAATTCCAACCGTCATACCCCCTCCATAGACATCTATTACCAGCGTAACCTGAAAAAAGACCAGGTTTTGATTTTCGATGTCGTAGGTACCTACAACAAGGAATTTTCTGACCGCATCTACCAGGAAAGCCGCGACAACGTGCTGCTGACGGATGTGCAGAACAAGGTGTACGGTAAGAAATACTCCCTCATCGGCGAAGGTATCTACGAAAAGAAACTGTCAAACGGCATGCGCTGGGGAGCCGGCATCCGTCATACCCATTCTTTCTCGAACAACGACTACATCAACGGACACAATTACCATACCCAAATGCAACAGGGCTCGACTTACCTTTACGGCGAGCTCCGAGGAAAAGCGAAAAAGCTGGATTATATGGTGGGTATCGGCGGAACACGTTCGTTCTACCGGCAGGAAGGCAGTGTAGATCTCTACCAGTATTATACGTTCAATCCGCGTCTGACCCTGAAGTATACCTTTAATGACCGGAGCTACCTGCGTCTGCGTTCCTCCATCAGCAACGAAATGCCATCGCTCGGTAACCTGAGCGCCATCGACCAGGTGGTCGACTCCCTGCAGATTCAGCGGGGAAACCCGAACCTGGAAGCTTACCTGCATTACAGCAATACATTAGACGGCGAATGGTCTAAAGGTATCTTCTATACCTATTTCAGCTTAGCCTACAACTACAAGCCTCGTGCCATCATGGACGAGAAGTATGTAGAAGGGAACAAGATTATCCAGACCTGGGACAACCAGAAAAGCTGGCAACGCATCGCTCCGATGGTCCAGCTGCGTGTAGGTCCGGTAGCCGATATCCTCCAGTTCTCGGTGAGCGGCGGATTGAATCATTTCATCAGCCGTGGCAACACTTACCACCACAAGTACTCCAACTGGTGGCTCGACGCCAGTGTATCCGCCAGCTGGAAGAATTTCAACTTCATGTATCAGGTTATGACCAACCAGAACTGGTTCAGCGGCGAGACATTGAAAGGAGGCGAAAATGCCCAGATTATCATGCTGAACTACAAGTGGAAAGACCTGCAGATAGGAGCCGGTATGTTCAACCCGTTCACCAACGACTACAAGACCCAGCAGGAAAACTGGAACCGCTATGCCTCCAGCCGGAAAACGAACTACATTCAGGAAAGTGCCCAGATGGCCTTCCTCACCTTAAGCTACAGCTTCTCGTTCGGGCGTCATTACAAGAGTGCCAACAAGAAAATCAGCAACCAGGATTCGGATTCCGGCATCATGCAGACAGGGAAATAGAATTCCTTCCCAAAAAACGTCTAGACGTTTCAATGAAAACGTCCGTTCGTTTGAATCAAAAGACGAGTTTGTTTTGATTCAAACGAACGGACATCTTATCCGAAACGAACGTTCGTTTTTGAATGGTTACAATCAGCTATCCCAACATGTATTTCCGAGGCGTACACCCCACCGCCGCCTTAAAATACTTACCGAAAAAAGAAGCGTTCGAGAAATTCAGCAAATCCCCTACCTGCTGCACGGTATACCTTCCGCTTTTCAGCAAAGCCTTGGCATCGAGGATGACATAATCCCGAATCCAGTCGGTAGCATGGCGGTCGCTCACTTCCAGAATGACCTGCGACAGGTATTTGGGAGTCAGGCAAAGCTTTCCGGCATAGAAACTCATGCTTCGCTGTTCGGCGTAATGAGCCTGTACCAGTTCCAAAAAAGCCTCGAACAACTGTTGCTGCCTGCTTTCCACCCGCTGCACCTGCTGCCGGTTATAATCGGTTATCCACTGATAGGCATTGTAGAACAACACTTGCAGATACCCCGTCGCCGCCTCCAGCTTAAAGGAATAGCCGGGCTGTTCCACCTTGGCACGCATCAGCCGATACAGGTTGATGCTCTCATCCATATCTGCCTGCGAAATATGCATCAACGAAGTAGATGTAAAGAATTTCAACATGGCCGCTTCCTTCCCTCCCACCAGCCGATGGTCGGACAAGCCGATGACAACCAGCTCCACATCGGCACTGATTTCCAGACACTCGCCGATGGAACCGGGCAGAACTACCAACACATCGTTTTCTGCCAGTGTATACTCTTTCAAGTTCAAACGGACGCGCATGAACCCACGCAGACAGAACATGGTCAAAGCAAAAGTAAGCTTGAACGGATAAGTAGCCGATACGAAATCGGACATCGGGTCTGTATCAAGACTGGTACCGATGTTGTCCACCAGCACCAAGTCATCATCAATCATCAGTGTCCGTCCAGTATCGGGCAGCATCAACAGATGCAGTTCCTTGAAAGGTATATCTTCTTTTTTCATGATTCTCTCTTAAGTGACATCGGTGCAAAGATAGTGTTTTAGAACAGAATATTGGCATATAATTTATAAATTCATGCACAAATCAGAAATACAGGACATTTTTGAAGTTAATAAGATTGCAGACGACTGACCATTCCTGACTTTATCATAACTCCCTGTATTGAAATGCCTGATTCAATCATCGGAAGAACAGAAACAAAAAAAACAGATAAATGAATATTTTCAAGAAATGTTTCAAGATATCAAATGAAAGCAATATATTTGCGTTATATTCAATATCATGATTTTATGGAAGATATAAATCGACTTAAATTAGTTCTTGTTGAGAAGAAGAAGACAGGCAAGTGGCTGGCGGAACAATTAGGCAAAAATCCATCTACCATTTCCAAATGGTGCTCTAATGTCTCACAACCCGATTTAGCAACTCTTGTAAAAGTTGCAAATCTATTGGAAGTTGATGTGCAAGAACTGATAAATAAAACAACAATGTGTCATGTCTAAGAAAAATATAGACAAAGAAAACGAATTCATACACAATTTGAAAACATAACTGATTAATCTGGATAGACTATATGAGGTATTTAGGAAGTAAAGATTCTCTTGCGGATCAGATTGTAGATTTGCTCAGAAATAAAGGGTTATTGCAGAACGAACTTATATTTTGCGATGCCTTTTGTGGCATGGGTTCTATCGCCGATGCCGTAAAAAACATATATAAGAAAATCATTATTAACGATACCTTGAAATGTGCTTCCGTCTTTACCCATGCGAAGTTGATGGCAAATGGATGTACCTTTAAAAAGTTGGGCTTTGATCCATTTGATTTTCTGAACACTGATAAAGGATTTAAAGAAGGCTTTTTTTATCAGAACTATTCCCCGGGTGCTTCAGACCGAATGTATTTCTCAAAAGAAAATGCCGGGCGAATAGACTTCTTCAGGGAGAAAATAGAAGAATGGTACAAAACAGAAAAAATTACTGATAATGAATTTTCCTATCTGTTAGCGTGCCTACTGGAATCCGTTTCAGATGTATCAAATACAGCCGGCGTTTATGGTGCTTTTTTAAAACATTGGGACAAAAGAGCGCTCAAGCCTATTGTGTTTAGTAAGATAGATGCCTCACCTGGTATCGCAGAAGATGTGGAAGTCCTGAACTCGAAAATTGAAGACATTATATCAGCCGTCAATTGTGACATTTTATATCTTGATCCACCATACACTCAAAACCAATATGGAACGCAATATCATCTATTGGAAACATTGGTATTAAATGATAATCCGACAATAAGTAAGGTCACCGGTTCCCGCCCGACAACACCCATGCGCTCGCAATGGTCAAGGAACTACTATGCTCATGTATTATTTGACAAAATAATTGCTGAGACAAAGGCCAAATATATAATTTTCAGTTATAACAATGATGGTTTCATGTCGAAAGACTTCATAGAAACCACCATGAAACGCTATGGAATAGAAGACAGTTACGTCTGTGAGGTCATTGATTATAAAAAATACAATAACTTCAAATGCCAAGGAGCAAACGGACACTTTGAATATTTGTTCTTTATAGAGAAAAAGCCAGCTGAAAGAGTCATTATAGAATCACCGTTGAATTATACTGGGAACAAGTCTAAAATGGTAGGATTCATAAAAAGTCAGTTGCCTCAAAGAGAGATTGATACATTTGTCGACGCCTTTGGTGGAGGATTTAATGTCGGGATAAACATTGATGCGAAAAAAATCATCTACAACGATATCAATCCCTTTGTGGAAGGGCTCATACGCTCTTTCTATAGCGACCCTTGCTCTTACTTGCAGTACATAGAAAAGCAAATCAAAAAATATAATCTTTCACCTGACAATAAAGAAGGTTTCCTTAGATTACGTGATAAGTATAACAGTATTCCTGTCGCAAAACGTGACCCACGTATGCTATATACTCTTATACTTTATGGATTCCAACAACAGATAAGATTTAATACAAATTGGGGATTCAACAACCCAGCAGGTTCTCGCTGGTTCAATGAAAATCTCCTTTCAAAGTTCATCGCATTCACAAGAAGTTTGCAGACTAAGAATGTGGAGTTTATGAATTCAAATTTTGAATTTCTGGATATACAGTTCACTCCGCAGACCTTTATTTACGCAGATCCACCGTATCGTTCAACTTTAGGTGTATACAATGATGGGAAACGAGGATTCGAAGGATGGACTCTTGTCCATGAACAGAAATTATGCAAATTTCTGGATATAGCCAATGAACATAAAGCAAAATTCATGTTGTCATACGTTATAAAAGTAGGAGAATTTACGAATACAGAAATCATCGAATGGACAAACAAAAACAAGTACCACATGATAGATGTAGCAACGACTCAAGGAAGATATAATAACCGCCATGAAGTCTTGATTAAAAACTATTGATAATATGACAGCAATAATAACTTATCGCCCCGACGCTCAAAAGACTCCAGGTCTTTATGATAGAATTTTGACATATAAAATTCTTCGAGATATTTGTATTAGAGTCACCGGACAGGATGATTTTAATATAATTCGTGATACTTCGACTTATAATAAGGGAAGATTAATTACCATCGAGTATGGAGGCATAAAGAGTTTCGTATCTCTTTCAGAAGTGTCAGTAGAAGGCCGCAATCAAAGTGTACAGAGTATTCCTACTGCAATTAACCTGTATTATGCCGACAGCAATCCAAATAAAGCATTATACTATTACTTCATGCCTCATAAAGGGAACTATTTTACAGATTATCATCTATTTTATTTTCGTTTGTTAAAGACAGCTGGAGTCATTTTTCTGAATCTTCTTGACTATTATCCGGCAGGTATCAATGCATTTGAAAACGTTGATGAATTGATAGACGAAAGAAATGACAATCGAGAAACTAATAGCTCCAATAATTCTTCTTTCATTTCAAAAACATCCGACAAAGTACAGATTTACGCAAAAACTTATGGAGCAAGTAAATACGAATCTACTCTTTTAGCTATAGCGGTGGCAGCAATCACAGACAGGCCCATAGATCTTTACAATATTTGTGAACAAGACCTTACTCGTTTACCCCAATCATCCTTGAATACAATAAATGCTATAGGTAATATCCAAATTCACGATACATCTATTACTTTAGAAAAAAGGATATTCATTAACCAAGCCAAAAATAATGAATTTCGTTCACCCATATACCAACGTAATCTGTTGCAAAGACTTGGACGAAAGCATTGTGCCTTATGTGGATGCGAAATACCAGAAATTATCCAAGGTGCACATGTATGGGGTGTAGCTGAAATAGCCCGTGACGACCATTTTAGCGATGATATAAAGTTTAACCATGCGATAAGTGGCGAAAACGGTTTATGGCTGTGCCAAAATCATCACAAACTGTTTGACTCTCATTATCTATCATTCAACATGGATGGCCATATCCTTGTACCTAGTAACCTGCGCACTGAAGATGGTCAATTCATCCGTGCCATTACCCAAAATGAGTCTCTAGACAATCAGATTATGACGGAGAATTTCAAATGGTATCTATCACAACGTAATAGCATCCGCGATTATTCTCATTATCAGCGTTTAGTAATATGATGCTTACAGAATATAATACCGAATCATTCCCTGATTTCAGTCTGTATTGTGGAGATTCTACTAGTGTCATGTCACAACTCAACAATCAGTTTGATATGATATTTGCCGACCCTCCATATTTTCTTTCCACAGGTAATGGAAAAGTCAATATAAATGGCAAGTACATAAAGTTTGATAAAGGAGAATGGGATAAGGTGCGTTCTTCAGATGAAAAAGATAGATTTAATCTTTCGTGGTTAGCTGCGTGTAAAGACTGTCTGAAAGATAATGGTACCATTTGGGTATCTGGTACATATCATAATATATTCTCAGTAGCCGGTTGCATGGAAATTCTTGGCTACAAGATTTTGAATCTTATCGTTTGGCATAAACCTGATCCACCCCACTCGTTGACTGACAAGCGTTTTGATTTCTCAGCTGAGTATATCATTTGGGCAAGCAAGAATAAAACAGCAAACCATTATTTCAATAAAGAGTTGATGACTCTGATGAATAATGGTGAGCCAATGCAAGATGTATGGACAATGTCCGCTGCAGAGCAATGGGAAAAGATATATGGCAAACATCCTACACAAAAGCCCTTACAATTATTATATCGAATAATCATGGCATCCACCCTTCCTAGGGCAGCAATACTAGACCCTTTTGCAGGTAGTTGTACTACTGGTATTGCCGCAAATCTTACCGGGCGAACATTTGTCGGCGTAGACCAAAGCCCTGAGTTCCTTAACATTGGTATTAGACGCAGGCAAGCAATCTCAGATATACACATTGCAACAGATCTATTTGCAAAAATGGCAGCCAATCCTAATGAACCGACAGTCCTCGTCAATCATGCAAGAACTGATTTATACAACAAAATGATAGAGACAGGAATATGCTATTTAAGGGCAGGGGATTCAAAAGGTTCCCTTCTTGTAAAACCTGGATTTGAACGCATACAATATGTACTCTTGCACAATGGAGGTGTTAACTGTAAACTCTTTAAGTTGAAAGCTAAAGGACGTTTCCAGATATGGACAAAAGATTCACTGGAAAAATATGGCTTCAAGCCAACGCATGCATCATATTATGTAGTGTTACAGTTTGACAATCAAAATCAAATAGAAATGAAACGAGTTCCCAATCTATATGAAAACAAATATACATACATAGCTAAGATAAGACCCATAAGCGAGTTTCTTGGATATAATACATTTTCCGGTTAATACCTGTTCATCATTTTCGGTAATATTCGTTCACTCTACTCTATGGCATAAAAAGAATTATATTTGATATCAATTCCACCTAAATACCAATTTGTAAGAACAAAATTTTTAATTATAAGTGTTTATTGTAAACAAATTGAACTATCCAATATTTTCGAATAGTTCAATTTGTTTAAGGCAAAAGGAGCAGTTTAGCTACTCAGAACATGTAGAAAAATGTAGCTGATGAAGTTGAAAAGGTAAAAACGGAACAGACTGTTACAGCAAAACGGCGATGCTGTTATTTCAGAGAAAAAATTTTCATACTAAAGAGTATCAGATTCAACCATCTGAAAACAATATAAATTGTTATGACTCACTAAGCAAACATAGATAAAGATTACGCCTCCTGGAACTCAGCCAGAGGTACAAACATAGCCAGATAAAGGCGGCAACCCATGTGAATAGTGAAATGCTGCAATTTTACTGGTCGTTGGGAAAGGATATTGTGACGCTTCATGCGGAGAGCCGTTGGGGAGAAAAATTCCTTGTAAATTTAAGCTCGAATCTGCGTGCCAAACTTCCGGGGGTAAAGGGACTTTCGAAACAAGTATTGGATACGCTAAAAGATTTTATTTGATTTATAATGAATGGTTTACAATTCACCCCCAAGTTGGGGGTGAATACAGAACAGTAATTTGGTACATTCCTAGGGAACACTACAAATATATCATAGGCAAAAAATCTATTTGATTTATAATAAACAGCTTACAATTCACCCACAAGTTGTGGGTGAATTACAGGATAGTGCCATTGGCGTATTCCTTTATACAAAGCTATAGAAACACTTCGGAAAGAAAGGCTTCCAGTTGATGAAAATCTTGAAAGGAAGAGAACAGGCTCAAAGAAATCAGGTATATGGGAAATTACATACTAGAGTCCAACCAGCGGGTTGGGAACATCATCAGTCATAAATAGCCCTTTAGAACAGAATATCAGAAATTTCCCAAACGAATCACACATATTCCCTACTTTTAGAACATTTTATGGGGTAATTAGGTGACAAAAAGGACAACAAAATATCAGACCTTTGCGCTCAAGAGAACAACTAAATCCACAAATATGAAAAGACTATTGCTACTTCCAGCCATCCTTTGCCTGACAAACGGATGCACCGAAAAACCTGCGGAGACATTCACCCGCAGTGTCATGCTGACCAATCCTGTCCGTATAGGTGCAAGCTATGTGAAACATTTCTCAGGCATCGTACAAGAAAAGCACGACATCAGCCTGGGATTCAAGACACCCGGACAAATAGAACAGATACTGGTAAAAGAAGGTGACCATGTGAAGAAAGGACAACTCATAGCCCGGCTGGACGATGCCGATTACCGGCTAGGGGTAGAAGCACTGGAGATACAATCCAAACAGCTGGAGGATGAAGTGAAGCGCCTGGAAGCCTTGTATCACAGCAAAAGTGTATCGGTCAACGACTATGAGAAAGCGGTAGCCGGATTACAGCAACTGAAAGTACAGCTGCAGGTCAACCGGAACAAGCTGGACTATACCCGACTGTATGCTCCGACAGACGGCTATGTACAAAGCGTGAACTTCGCTCCGGCTGAAATGGTGGATGCCGGAACACCGGTCATCAACCTGCTGGATGTACACCGGATAGAGGTGGAGACTGAACTGCCTGCCGACGTTTACCTGTTACGTTCCCGTTTCGGGAAAATCACCAGTCAGGCTACCTTTGAACAGGCAGAAGAAATGCCGATGCAGGTTGTAAGCATTACCCCGAAAGCCGACGGTAACCAGCTGTATCAGCTGAAACTGGCTTTCGACGGAAAACCTAACACACGGCTCAGCGCCGGAATGAACATCGGAATCACCATCCATATAGAAGGAACAGACAGCCTCGGAAGCACATTCTGCCTACCGCTTCATGCCGTTATCCGTCAGCAGGAGGAAACCTATGTGTGGATCCTGGAAGCCGACTCCACCGTCAGCAAACGTAAAGTCGTGTGTAGCGGAATAGACGGTACGGGAGACGCTATCATCAGTGCCGGTCTGAATGGCACTGAACAGGTAGTGAAAGCGGGCGTAAATGCCCTGCAGGAGAAAGAGAAGGTCCGTGTAATAGACACGGAAAGTAAAACGAATGTAGGAGGACTCATCTGATGAAACTTACCGAATTCTTTGTCAAACGGCCTACCCTGTTCTGGTCGCTCATGATAGGCATCCTGATAGCCGGAATACTGTCATTCCTGCAGATGCCGAAACTGGAGGACCCGGCCGTATCGGTCAAGCAGGCCATGGTCATCGTCCCTTATCCGGGTGCCAGTGCCCACGAAGTGGAACTGAAAGTAGCCCAGACCCTGGAAGAGGAACTCCGTGCCCTTCCCAACGTCAAGAAAATCAAGTCGGAATGTCAGAACGGCATGGCCACGTTCACCGTGGAATTCCAGATGACCGTCCTGCAGAAAGACCTGGAGCAGCATTTCGACCTGCTACGCCGGAAGGTGAACGACAGTCACTCCAAACTTCCCCAAGGGTGTTACGATCCGATTGTAGTGGATGATATGATGGACGTGTACGGCATCTTCTACGCTTTCAAAGGCGACGGATATTCTTATCCCGAACTGTATAAGTATGCCAAGCTGATACGCCGGGAACTGCTGGGAGTAAAAGGAGTGAAACGTATCCTCATCAGCGGCAACCGCGATGAAGTCATCAACATCACCCTGTCAAAAGAGAAAATAGCACGGAACGGCATCATCCCCACCCAAATCATGATGAGTCTGCAGAATGCCGGAAAAACGGTGAATGCAGGCAATTACCTGAACGGAAACTACCGGATACAACTGCATGTAGGCAGTGCGGTGACCGATGAGGCCGATATCCGTAACCTGCTTATCAGTACTCCACAAGGAAAGCAAATCCGCCTGGAAGATGTAGCGAAGATAGAACGCACCTATTCCGAGCCGCAACGGAACGGCTTCTTCGTCGACGGAAAGCCGGCACTGGCCATCTGCCTTACCCTGGAAGAGAATGCCATTGTGCCCGACGTAGGAAAGGCTGTAGACAAACGGCTGGCAGAAATCATGCAACAGATTCCCGTCGGTATGGAAACGGAAAAGATATTCTTCCAACCCGATAAAGTGAATGAGGCCATCAGTTCGTTCATGGTCAACCTGGTAGAATCGGTCCTGATTGTCATCCTCGTGCTGGTATTCACCATGGGATTCCGCAGCGGAGTCATCATCGGCTTCGGACTGGTACTGACCATCGCCGTATCCTTCC
>DGYFI06203__coassemble_1720_pt1 | contig 13584 bp, 10 predicted proteins | sample DGYFI06203__metabat2_low_PE_020 | metagenome-assembled genome bin DGYFI06203
GAACGGATGGAGATATCCGTTTCCCGGTCCACAAAGAGCGAGCCGGATACGTTGAAGAAATCGAACGCCACGCCATACACCAGCATGGAGAGGATGAACATCCACACCCCGCTGCCCGGGTTTCCCAGACCGAAGAGGCCGAAACGCAGCACCCAGGCCACCATGGCTATCAGCATCACCCGCTTGATGCCGAACCGGCTCAGGAAGAACGGGATGAGCAGGATGCAGCAGGTCTCACTCACCTGCGAGAGCGAAATCAGCAGGTTGGCATGCTGTACCCCGAACGTATCGGCGTATTCCGGAATGGCCTGGAAACTCGTGATGAACGGGTTGGCGAATCCGTTGGTAATCTGGAGCGAAACGCCCAGCAGCATCGAGAAGATGAAGAAGATAGCCATCTTCCGCTGCTTGAAGAGCAGGAAAGCGTTCAGGCCCAGCGCCTCCACCAGCGATTTCCGGGCATCTCCCTTGCTCACCGGACAGCCCGGCAGCGTGTTGGCATAGAGCGCCAGCAGCAGTCCCCACACCGCACAGGTGAAGAACTGCATGTAATTGGCCTGGAAGCCCATCAGATCTACCAGCCACATGGAGCAGATGAACCCGATGGTACGGATGGGCGGGAAAGCCTTGATGGTATCCAGCCCCGCCTGTTCGAGGGCCGTAAAGGCCACCGAGTTGGAGAGTCCCAGGGTCGGCATATAGAAAGCTACACTCAGCGAATAGAGCAGAAAGAGCGGACCGAAAGCCACCTCACTTCCTGCTTCCATGGCATAATAGCCGGCACCTCCCATAAAAAGGGCGGCCAGCAGATGGCTCATTCCCAACAGGCGTTGGGCAGGCACCCAGCGGTCGGCAATGATACCCAGAATAGCAGGCATGAAAAGGGAAACGATTCCCTGCATGGCATAAAAAATACCGATGTGACTACCCAGGCCAACGCCTGCCAGGTACGTCCCCATCGAGGTCAGATACGCTCCCCACACAGCAAACTGCAGGAAGTTCATTACGGTCAGTCGGATCTTAATGTTCATAGGTTCGTCAGTCTATTATGTTTTTCTCATTCAAATATAGACAATATTTTTAGAACAACACACATCCGGAGCAAAAAGATAACGAAAGATGGTTCCCTACAACGCAAAACCGCCCGTCACCGGCTGCGTACAGCACGATGACGGACGGTCTTCTCCGGTTTTGTCCGGTGATGTTCCCAGGCAGTATCAGTCCTTATACTTTTTGTGGGAGGCACTATCAGAAGTTCTGGCAATCAGATAGACAGCCGTTTTTTCTTTAGGCTTATACAGGATATAATGCCCTTCTCCAATTGTATACAGCATTTTCAGCGTTTGATTTTTACTGACTTCCACCTCAAACGGACGAGAGCCCTGAGTTACCAGATCTTCGTAGGTAAATGCATGGCATTCCCCTCTTTTCTTGATTTCGATTTGCGTGAGTTTCAACAGAATGATATTTCGATTATCGATATTGTCCTGCTGCTCCACAGTCAGGGTATCCTGAGCATGCCGGAGTTCCACTGTGACGGGTACCGATTTTTCGTTGACAATCATCACTGACTCCTCCTCATCCACAAGGGCCTTTTCTCCTTTCTGGCGGTTTATCCATATTTCATCCTTTTTCACGAGAAGGTCTGTAAGGAAACGGTAATCCGGATTCGGTATTTTACGGATTTCCACCACGTTACCGCTTTTTTCCTTCACCGTCTTCCCCTTTTCTTCTATCAAAAGGAAATCCCCATCCGACCGGTTATAGGTCTGTTCCACAATAACACCTGTAATCTTCTTTCCCTGCTTGGTGCAGACAATCTCCAGCAAGGGCGACTGTTCGGACAAAGGCTGGTTGGGATTCAGTTTTTTCTTCTTCTGGACCGCGATCTGTTTCAGATCGATCACCTCCACGATTCCGTCATTGCCCAGCAGACGGACCTGTTTTCCGGGAAGCTGTTCGATGATCTGCCCTTCCAGCACATTTCCGGAGCACAGTTCGACCACATCTATCACGCCGGTCAGGTCAAGAGCCGACCGTTCATACCGTTTTATCATCAAGATATCCTCCCACGGTATATCATAGAGCGTTTTGGCGAAATCCAGGTACTTGATGACGGCTCCTTTTTCAAGAATCTTCACGCCCCGTGGAGGCACTTCGCGGATGTTTCTATAAGGGTCCACAGAATCCTTCTTCGCGACCAGCGTATCAGGCTGGTCCGGTTCAGTCCGCATCACAATGTCACTTAAGGTCAGGTACTTTTTGCCTCCCACTGTCTTTACCGAGGCAGGGTTCTCATCGGCCCAATGCTGCCATTCAGAGGGCAAAGCGGACCATTCCGAGTCATAGCTGGAAATAGACTCCACGACCGAAGAGGTGAGATACACCATGGCTTTCTCAGACATAAAGGTCACCTTCTTCCCCGGATATTGGATAGAAATATATCCTTCCAGTTCTGTCCCGTTTTTCAGGACAATCTTTTCATACGGTTTGCCCAAGCTCAGTCCACAGAACAAACTCAGGATTATTCCCAGATACAATCTTCTAAAGTTTCTCATAAGCAATATCGGTTTTGTTTATCGCTTTCACAATTGCCAATTGAATGCAGACGGTCTCCTCCCCGCCTCCGAGCGTCCCCACGGGAACGGTTCCGAAGGAATTCCGGTTCCTAGGTCTCCATTCGATACAGCTTTTAATATTTCACAAAGAAAGGCACCAGCTGGATCCGTTTACTGACGGTGTTGCTGCTCAGGGAAGTCGCAACGGAGACAGTGCGGCTGTCTGCCTTTTTCACTTTCATAAAGTAAGTGGATATTTTTTGTGATTGTCCGCTTGCCAGTTTCACCTTCCTGTTCACCGTCTTAAGCTGCTTTCCGGTCACTGTAACTGTAAATTCCAGCGCGGCCGCGGTATTGTTCTTCAGAATGACCGTCACAGGCGCATTATCCCTTGCATTAGCCTTCACCGTAGAGGGGTGGATGGATATGGATATATCCTCAGACAATTCTCCATACGTATTGCCCAAGGTTCCCATTGAAGTGTTCCATACCGTCAGTCCTTCACCGGACAAAGACAACTCCTGATTGCCTTGCGGGATAATGAATGAGAAGGTACGTTTAGGGCCGGCTGTTCCCGGTTGCAGACTGCTGGTCTTGTCTTTTCCGTCAGTGACACAGGTAAGTTCCAGTGCACTGTTCTCCCATTCTTTAGGGACAGAAACCACATAATCTACCGAGCGCATTCCCTTTTCGGAGGTTTTCAACGATCCGGTTGCGGTCACACACGAGAAATTTCCATCAACCAGTTTCAGCAGGCCGTATTCCCCATTGACCGATGCGATGGCAAATCCCTGAAAGAAAGGGGTCGCTTCGTCAAACTGTGCAGGAAGCATAATTTTACCAGCCTGCTTATAGCCGTATAAATCATTTTCCGAGAAAGTGGTAGGTCCATCATAAAAGACAGTCTGCGAAGGCTTTTCCTGAGGGGCTTCCGCCTCGGTCTGCAAAGCATATTTCTCATCAAATGCCAGCATCACGTTATTGTCTATGCGTGTCAGTTGTCCGGAAGTATTGATAAAGCAATAGCGGTTGTCTTTCGTTATGACCAGGGCCTCCCCGTTTTTGAAGGTCGTACCCGAATAGATATCACCTATATCAGACTGTATCGTCATGGTACGTCCCTGCCCGTCAATGTAAAAGACCTTCTGTTTGCTTTTTTTCTTGATGAGCGACAACAGGTTCTTCCCCTGGCTCACGGCAGCCCACCCTTCCGAGAAAGGATGGACATTGCCATACTCGAAGTCGATCAGAAGGGCTCCGTTAGTCCCGACATACCCATACTTGCCGTTTTTGTTGTAAACGGGCAATTTCCCTTCCGAAAAGAAGGGGAAGTCCCCTACATACCATTCATCGGAGATGAGCACCAGCCGATGGTCATCGTGCAGGATACCTTTCAACCGGTATTTCTCTTCCTCATACTGCAAGACCAGTGCACATTGTTCCGTCATGGCCGTAATAGAGTCAGCATTGACGGGTACGATTACGTTTCCCTTATCGTCCAACATGCCTACATGTGCATCGGCCTTGACCTTGTACAAGCCCTTTCCATAAGGTGTTATGGAAGTGTATTGGGGGGCAATCGCCCATTTGGCAGTCTGCGCCTGCACGGCTGCGGACAACAAGAGTCCCCCGCACACAAGAAAACTGATAAAATATTTATTCATAGCCTAATTCCTCGTTATACATTTCTTTCAGATATTTTGCCTGACAAGCACGTCCGAACGTGATTCCTTCCGGTCTTCTTCCCCAAAGCACACCGACCAGTTGTCCTTTTTCATTGAAGATAGGCGATCCGCTGGCTCCACCTACGCTTTCCCCCTGAAAATCGAAGGTATACTTGCTAGGCATTTTGCTACACATGGTTTCCCGTATGGCCGGTTCCAGCGATTGCATCTTTGAATCCATGGCCCATACCACCCCATTGGGATACCCTATGGTATACAACTTATCCTTCAAAGGTTCCAGTTTGTCGGTATAGAAGTTCTTTACTTCGAAAATGTATTTAATGTTGTCAGGAGTCTTCTTGTCGTTCATCTGCAGGATAGCGATATCCTTGTCATCTGTACCCGATTCACTCACGACAGAGCATCTGTCGAATTCATCGGTATGCGTATAATACCTACCCGGGTATCCCACCGTAATGTAGTCCATTTCTCCTGAAATCGTATATTTCGACTTGTTCAACCTGCTGATAAGCTTGCTGCGTGTCTTGTGAAAACGTTCCAATGTCAGATTGGGAGTCGTGGCCAATGCATAATTGTAGATGGTCTGTGCAAACGCCAGTTCCGAATTCTTCTCAAAGTTTTCGTAGGTAAAGCTTTCAAGCCATTTCTCCACAGCGGAACGGATCACGTTCTCATCCTGTTTACTGCGGTATTCCCATGGAACAGCCACATGTCTGTTCGTTGCCAACCGTCCTTCCCTGTCGATGAAGAACGCGGTAGCCTGATAAGGTATCGCCACCTTCTGATCGACATCATTTCTTAAGATGAACTTACCGTCCCAGTATTCCGGCATCGGATTGTCTTCAAAGGTAATCACATAATGGTAGCAGGCACGTACATAGACCACCGCAGGGCGGAAATCCTGTGCCGGATGTCCCTTGCAGCCTTTTTCTCCACAAATGATGCAAGGCTCTTTAGGCACAAAGATCAAGGCGACCACGCCTACCAGCGCTGCAGCCACAACGACCGCAGCCAGTGTCTTTATCCATGGGAATGGAACAGGCAAATAAGGTTTCAGTTGCTCGGTCACGTCCACATCCCCACAGATGACGATATCTCCCCGTTTGATCCGCACATCCTTACCCGGTTGCAGTTTCACTCCGTTTACCTTCGTTCCGTTCTTGCTTCCCGAGTCAGTGAGGAAAGCCTTTCCGTCCTTGGTAATCTTCATGGTAGCATGAAAACGGCTGGGATAATTTCCGGTAATGACGATTTCATTGCGGAAATTGGTCCCGATATTGACAATGGCCTTGTACTTTCCGGCATTCTCTATAACCGGTACATGTGCCCATTGCAACTCCACGTCGGCAAATCGGATATAATCACCTCTTCTGACAGTTACTTCCTTATTCGGCGAAATTTTCTTGTTCCCTACAAAAGTACCGTTGGTACTGTTCTTATCCTCCAAAATGATTTCACCATTGTCCAACAGAATCATCTCTGCATGATGGCTACTTACGAATTCACTGTGTAACACAATGTCGCATGATGAGGAACTTCCAATTTTTATCAGTTTCATACCTTTGTAATTTTACATGATTATACGTTTGTTATTCTTTTTCTCATCTTGGAGTTGAGGTTTCGTCTCCTCCTTCTTTTCCGGTTCTTTCTTTTCCGATTCCTGCTTTTTCTTTACATTTCTTTTCTTCTGTTTAAAGAAATCCGATGGGATTTCCTTTTTCTCGTCACTACGCTCTGTACTCTCCCCATTCTCCTCCTGGACAGCGTCTTCACTCTTGCCTTCCTGGGGTGCGACATTCTCGATGTCCTGTTCGAGTTCAGGTTGCACAGGAGCTTTCGGTTCGCTTTCCGTCAAGAAACGGCTCGCCAGTATGCTCCCCCCTACAATCAGGATGACCGCTACACACGCTATCACGATATAGCGGAAATATTTCAACTCGTCCGGAATCTGCGACCAGTCCAATTGTCGGACATGCGCAAAAGACACCACATCTTTGCGTGTTACCGGATAGGGAGTATTCGGGCTCAGCTTCACACCGTTTACGAATGTGCCGTTCTGCCCCATATCCACTATTTCCATTTTACCGGTAGCATAAATCTTCAAGATGGCATGGCGACGGCTGATGGTACTGTCCGGAAAAACAATGTTACAGTCTTCTCCTCTTCCTATAGAAATTACTTTCATGGCATTTATTTGTTAATTTTGGTTCTTATTGAATACAATACGGAAATAATCGCATCATAATGTCCTATCGACTTATCGTTCGGACTTCCTTTGGCTATATTATGTGTCAACAGTTCAAGGACATTGTCATGGTTCCTATTGTTACACATCATGTCTTTGTTGCTGATTCCATACTGTTGCAGTTCGGGAGTGAGCGCCTTCAAGGCATTCAAGGTCTCGTTGATTTCTTTGTCTTTCCGTTCTCCCTTAACCATATTCTTCAGGCTTTCCAGTTGGCTGATAATGCTGTCCAGCTTCCCGATGACCTGTTGGCGTGCCTTGCTTTCTTCCAGGAAATGGTTTACATCATCAATCTGCTTGTTTTTGATCAGTTCGGACAATGATTCGATGGTCTGCTGGTATTTCTTCTCCATCCGTTCACGTTCCGCCTTCATCTTGATGTCCAGTAGGGAATCGATATTTTCGGTATACACAGGGGCAGACTGCCGGACAGGAGGTTCAGGTTTGGCCGTCAACAGCAGGATATTTCCTACGATACTGACCAGGCATACCGCCGACAAAGCCGTAATGATTATTCTTGCTCGTTTACTCATTTTTTCCTTTAATATTGAATTAGACGTTGTTTCTATCAATGCCACAGTCAGGTTGTCATGGACCCCTCCGGCCGCAAAGCCCTGTTCATCGACCCGGATGACCAGGCTTTCCACCGCTCCTCCGGGTGATTTTGTTCCTGCGGCTATTTTTATCAGTTCCTTTTCCGTTATGTTTCCCCAGATACCATCCGTACATAACATAAAACGGTCCCCCTTCTCGTACGCCAGTTCCGTAATATCCACTTCCACTTCAGGCGATACGCCCAATGCCCTGGTTATCACGTTCGACTGTGCCGAGAGTCTCGCCTGCTCCTCCGTCAAGGTCCCTTTCCTGACCAGTTCCGAAACGACCGAGTGGTCGGTAGTCCTGTAGACCTTCCGAGAGCCTCGGAACTTATAGATCCGACTGTCGCCGGCATGAGCGAGGATCGCGGCATAGTCATTAATAAGTAAGGCCGCCACAGTGGTACCCATTCCACGCAAAGAAGGATTATCCACGATACGTTTCACCAATACCTGATTGGCAGTCTGGATAGCATTCTTCAAGACTTCTTTGGGCTCTGCGGTGGCCGTGGCATCCCGTACGATCCCGATGATTGTATCCACGGCCAGGGTCGATGCCAATTTGCCTCCGGGGCCACCTCCCATACCGTCGCACACTACCACCAGTAATCCGAAAGAAGTATCTGCGTATCCGCAAGTGTCCTGATTTTCCACCCTTCCACCTTTTCGTGAATCCACAAAACCGATCAAAGGAGTGGATGTTGTTATTGATATCATAGAAAGAACATTAAAGCAATTACTAAAATTATTCCGGTTATTATCCCTATCAATATAGGCAGTTTCCATCCACCGGCTGTCTTTTCGGGCTTTTGCAGCGCCTGCTGTAAAGCCTGTTTGAACTCCAGTGCTGTGCGAAAGCGCTCAGGCTGAAGTTTGGCCGTGGCCTTCCGCAGCACCGACACGACGGATTCCGGTACCCCCTGCACAAAAGGAAGGATTTCGGTACGCTGCCTGCGCAAGGTTTCTTCCCTCGAAGACGATTCGAACGGATTAAAGCCGGTCAACAGTTCATACAGGGTCACTCCGAGTTCATAGATGTCTGTAGTCCCGTCAATCGGCAGCGAATGTTGCCCCGGTTCTACATACTGTTCGGGAGCGGCATCCGCCGCATAGGCTATCCCCAGGTCCATCAGCCGTATATTCGACCCGTTCTCGATCATGATGTTAGACGGTTTGATATCCATGTGGTAAATTCCTTTGGAATGAAGATACTCCAACGCATCGAATACAGGATAAACGCTTTCGCAGATTTTCCGGACCGCATCGGGACGGTTCCTCAGATGCTGGTTCACATGTTGGTCCAGCGTTATTCCCTGTACCAGACGGCTGATAATGAAAATAGGACCTGTATGAGCGTTCTGCTCGCATATACCTATCATCTCCACCAGGTTCGGGTGACGGAAAAGCAGGGAAGCTTCCAGGTGCGCACGTGCCCTTATGTTGGGTACATTGGCATATTTGTCAACGACCCGCTTTATCGCAACCTTCTCTCCAGTCCGGCAAGAGCGGCCCAGATAGACAGTGCCCATGGCCCCCTCACCCAGCGGCGGTTCCAGCAGGCTGTATACATACCAGTCGTCCGCCGCTACCTGAAGATATACCTCATTCCCTTTCTGTACGATGTTGGGAGAATGTGTTGTAGGTCTCATAATATTCGATTTAATGGTCAAAGGCTTAGTTCACCGATTCTTTTGGAACATTTCTCCTTGTATGTTTCATCATTGGCTTGGGAGGCGAAATGCAGACTCTTCCTGAAGCAGTCCAAGGCCTTGTCGATATCGCGGCTATCAGGGTCTCCCGTACGCATTTCTCCGGCATAATAATCGCACCCCAATTCGTAAAGCGCCTTATAGGAGGTACTGTCCAGGGCTACCGCCTGCAATATCAGCTGATGGGCCCGCTGATTGCTCCTTTCCATCCGTCCGGTCAGATTCATCTTCATGCGTTGGATGTTTTCCGAGGTATCGTCATCTTCGTAATACAAGCGCCCCAGCAGATACGCCGCATCCGAGGAGCTCCGATAATTCTTGCCGATCACCTGTTGCAGAATCTTCACTCCCTCCTGCGCCTTCAATGAATCCATCAATATCTTCTCGGCTTCCTGAATCAAGAGTCCGGCAGTCTTTACCTGTACCCCCGTCAGGCTATCTGTCCGGACATAAGGGTCAGAAGAGTCTATGACCTCGTGGCTCAGGGTCATTACGCGTTCTGCACGTTCCTTCCCTTCCAGCATCCGCCGCTCTTCCGTATCCCCGGAGGAAGAACCTATGGTCGCCAGCAGGATTCCTCCTACCAGCAGTACAGCGGCGCCTCCGGCGGCCATCCACACTTTCCTGTTCTTGACGAGTCCTTCATCCGGCAACAGCTTCTTGAAGTCTACGGGAGGAAGCGTCTTATGTTCGCTGCCGGCTCCGCTTTCCACCTGTTCCAGGGCGACCCGGAATTCCGCTGCCGACTGGAAGCGTTCCATCTGCTTCTTGGCCGTTGCCTTCCCGATAATTTTCCGGATATTCTTTTGCTCTATCTCCTGCAAAGGCATTTTTTGGTGAAGCTGCATATCCAGCACCTCATGCGTAGCTCCATCAAAAGGAAGATGTCCGGTAATCAGTTGGAACAGCAGGATACCTACCGCATAGATATCCGTCGTCTTGTTCTGATGCACCACATCCCCCACCACAAGCTCCGGAGCCGCATAGGTGGCTTTTCCCATAAACTGTCCGGCAGTGGTCAACATCTGGTCTTGCGTATTCAGCGTCGACAACTGTTTCGCGATGCCGAAATCAATGATCTTCACTTTTCGGTCTGCCGTTACCATGATGTTGCTGGGGTCTATGTCCCGGTGTATGTACCCTTTATCGTGCAGCGCCATGATGCCGGACAACACATTCCGGACGATAAACAAAGCAAAGTTCAGCCTGTCGTTGAGGTACTGATTATACAGTTCCTGGGCGAACTCCACTTCCTTGCCTTCATTGTCGGTTGTTTTTCCTTTCAGCAGATCGAACAGCATCACTCCTTCCAGCAGTTCACTCACGACATGGTAACGCTGATGGACGATTTCGGGGGTCACCCGCTCGTCTATCTGAATGAAGCCGAACATTTCCACCAGATTTTCATTATGAATCTGGATGGACGCTTCTCTTCGCGCACGTTCTATCACGTGTTGGGGCAGGTCATCGAACAGGAACTTAATGGCGACATCCATACAGACCCCTTTCGAGTCAATACGCTTGCCCCGGAAGACCTGTCCCATTCCACCTACTCCCAGCGGTTTGCTTTCGGTATCTACTTCATAAACAATGCCGTTTTCAATCTCATTGATTCCCTGTATTCTTATAATAAATTCTTCATTTAATTACATAAATCGGGTTCCACCTGGCTCTGTACCTTGTGAACCGTCCATGGCAACTGTTCCGCTTACCGGCCGCCGATTATGATCGTATGGATTAAAGCCGGTACTCTGGGCCTGGAAAGGTATCTCAGGCTCTGCTTCCTCCTGTACCGCCATAAAATTCTCGGAAACGCTCAAGCCCAAAGATTCGGCATCGATAAGGATCAACAGCAGCTTGTAATTCAGCCCGATAGTGATCAAGTCATTGTTGAAGCATTCATGCGTGCTATAATCCAACTCCTCATCGTTCACGAAAATGCCGTTCTTTGAACCGACATCCTTGATGGACGCCAGGATCTTATGAGTCGTCTTCATCTGTTTCACATACAATTCAGCGTGCAAGTCAGAGACGGTATTTTCCCTCAGACAGATGCTGCACTCTTCGGAGCGTCCTATCTTGTTGGTGCCCAGATGTATCGGCCAATATTCTCCTATTCCCTGGCGTGAAATGGAATACAAGAAGCCTACTACCGGCGAACTGTTGCCGTCATTGGGCTCCTTCACTTTAGCTCCCGGAGCCATCTGTTCCATACCTGGAACCACGGTTCCCGCACTGTTGCCCGTATAATTCAATTGGGTAGAGGACCTTGAATATAGTTTACTTTTGGGATTAGCAGAGAAACCATCTCCTAATCCGGGTACTGCAGTTTTTTCCTGTGACATAACGAATCTATTTTAAAGGATTATGCATTTTAGTGTATTTTTCATGTACTTTCTTTACAAATATAGAGAAATTAAGAAATAGGAGGGTACATGAAATTATGAAAAATTTAGGAGTTATTTGTCTTTTTTTACACAATGACAAATCCGCATATCAAATGCCAGAACAGCCTCCACGAATTATGATAATCGTAAAAAAAGATTCACATTTAATCTATATTTCCCTATTTATCCTTTCATTTATACATCATATTTTTTATTTTTGAGGAAAAATAAGATTTAGTAAGCTTAAAATATACAGAGAATATGAGTACAAGATTTTAATTTAAATTGGATTTAACATGAAAACGATCAAATTTTTATCCATGATGCTGGTAATGCTGGCAATGAGTGTTTGCATGGCAGGTTGTAGTAACGACGACGATGATAGCGAATTTGTGGGAGATTCTGCATCTATCGTAGGCAGCTGGGTTCAGACCAATGAATATGGTACCCTCATCACTCTCTATTTCAAGGCCGACAAGACTGGAGTCATCAACTACACCTACAGTGACATGTCTGGCGACAGTAACGAAAACTTCGAATACGACTACATTGAAAAAGACCGTTCCTTGGTAATTATCGGTTCCCAGTTGAGCGGCAGCTATTATGTAACCCTGACTGCTACCAAACTGATCTTGAGCGACGGTGATTATTCGTACGCCTTTACCAGGAAATAGGCAGGCAGTCCACCATTGATTGCCAACCGGCACATTCTACAGGGAGGAAGGTTTCATGAGAACCTTCCTCCCTTTTTTCATCCTTTCCCGGATCAGTCATAAACAGGTCCTGTTCCAGTCCGGCAGGCAGGTATTCCGTCGGGCGACAAGCTTTCGGAAACCTGCCCATCACCTCCTGATCAGTACCGGAGTACCCAGTGGTCGGAATGGGGTACTTGAGAAATGCCCGCGGCTTTCCTGCTGCAGCCTTACCGAGCCTGGATCATCCCGGATAAAATCTTCAACCGTATAGGGCAGTCCGGACAGTTCCATAATGCGGTTCACAATGGCCCAGCGGCTTTGCACATTGAAATAAGGGACATTATCGTTCATACAGCTATTCGCTTCCGACCGCCATACCCCGAACTGATATTCAAATCCTCCTTCGTAGGCTCCTACCGCTTCGTATTTGTCCAGGCCGATAAAATCTTTCCACCGTATCTCCTCTTCATTGCCTGTAAAATCAAGGTTAGTCTGGTAGCCCAACAGTTGCCATTCCTTTATTTCCTGCACCCTCGATTTCGGTATCTGTGTCTGGTAATACACATACTCGTCGCACAAGAAGCCGAATCCATGTCCTCCCGCCTCGTGATGCACCAGTCCTTCGAAATCGTTCGGCGAAGCCTCCGCGCTCATCGGGCACAAGGCAATGGCATTCCCGTCTGAATACATGTAGGTAGTGCCGGCATATTTTGTACTGTTCAGCACCAGGATTACCAGCATCGGCTCTTCTTTGTCCAGTTCCTCCACCCGGTAAGCGTATTCGAACACCCGTTCCTTGCAGGTAATCTCCGTACCTTCTCCGAACATGGTTCCGAACTTGTTGTCCACCGAACTGCCGAAGCGTCCTTTTTCTCCGACTCCAGCTTCCGGTGATTCGGCAACAACCGTATAGACATTGAAATAATCCCGATACGAGGTAAAAGGTTCGATGGAGAAGAAATGTTCCACGGCATCGTGTACCGCCTTCTCATAATTTCCGCCCTCGCGCAAATCGGCCGAAGTGAAACCGTCACCCATCACCACGACGTTCACCTTCCCTTTCACGGCCTGCTGGAGCCGCATGTAAGTGCCGTCAGCATATTTCTTCGCAGCCTGTTCCTGTGTCACGAACAGGGTATCGGCCAGTGCATACTGATCGTTATAGATGACCAATCTGGCCTTACGGCTCTCCTGGTGCGTATTCTCTTTCACATGAACAGTCAGAGAGTCCGTACCGGAATTACCGATTTCTGCCTGAATTCCCCCCAAGGGAGGATGGTTTCCCGAATTCGAGGACATTGACAGCCACTCTTCCCCGTTATCCAGAATTTTCATGTCAAAAGAGACATTCCGTGAGACAGGGATTTCGTAGTCTTCCTCTTCCGAAGAAACAGTCCATTCCGTTTTTCCCTGGAAGGCCAGTTGTTCCCTGGCGTTCTGCCTGATATTCAAAGAATAAGTCTCAGAGGGTGTAGAAAACATCACATTCGAAGAGCGTTTCTCCTCCGTATCATTCATCTCCGCCACCAATACCACATAATCATCGGCCACATCTTTCACAGACAGCCAGGCAGGCAACGATTCGGTCAGGATCACCCAATCCGTATTGGTATCCACCCCCACCACTTTTGAGCCTCCCCCACTTGAGAACGACAGCGAAGGTACCGACAGGGAAAACAGTTCCGGTTCCTTGTCGTTTTCCTCAGAGC
>DGYFI06203__coassemble_1774_pt1 | contig 12947 bp, 11 predicted proteins | sample DGYFI06203__metabat2_low_PE_020 | metagenome-assembled genome bin DGYFI06203
AGGACAGAACATTATGAAAAAGAATTATTGGCTATATGCCGAAAACAGGGACTATCAGAAGAATTGACTAATGATTTGCGCGAAACCATTATAACACAACGCCCTCTGAAGTCACAGAAATACAACGTAGGAAAATGTGTGTTTGAGCCATCAAAACCGAGATGCCCCATTTCGCATCCTTTATATGAACAGTATCGCATGTATACGTTCATCAATAACATAAAGATGCAAGGGCCAAAAGACTCTGTCCTTCGCATGTTAACAAAAGAAGAAAAAGACGTTATAATTCCATTATTTTTAAAATCGAAAAAAGATTTCAAGTTCGAAGATATTGCCAAAAAACTGTCAGGAAGTAAGAAAAACATTTGCTATTACAAAGATTTATCAGAAAAAGCATATCGTTTCAATTATCAAATGGATACAACGATTTCCGGTTGTCCAGTAATCTCTCAGTTATCCGAAGCTTTCGATGCAAAAAATGAAATTGACGATTGGCTGAATGCCGCATGCGAAGTATATACACTTGCTTCCGGCAAGAACCGTTACGAAATAATGAATGATATATGGCATGTATTATTTTTCTTTGATGACGAAAGCAAACTGAAAAAGTTTGCACTTGATAAATTGCAGATGGATGAGGTACATGCTACCTTATTCAGTAAAATTCGTATTCCTTCCAATTACGCTTCACTGTCACTGAAAGCCATTAGAAAAATTCTTCCATACATGAAGCAATATGGCATGATATATTCACATGCCGTATTTATGGCAAATCTGCCTACAGTCATAAAATGTGAAACAGACAAGGACGCTCTGTTACCTATGTTACCACGTGAAGATGCCGAAGATATTGTAAAGGCATTTTATGAATATGATCCATCTATGTCTGCAATCAAGACACAGGAAGAATATGTTAAACGGTATATAGCCTATAAATACAATCTCGATGAAAATGCAGAGAAAAATTTAAAAAAGCTGTATCATCCATCTATGATTGATACCTTTCCCAAAGTGCGACACAGAACAGAGAAAGGATATTTCCAGCTCGGTTCTCCAAGAGCCAGCAGCATGCGTAATCCGATGGCCATGCATTCTCTATTCAGGTTACGTCATGTGATCAATACGCTGCTTAAAGAAGGAAAAATAGATGAAGATACCACTATCAGAATCGAATTTGCAAGAGAGCTGAATGACTTCAACAAGCGGTCAGCAATCAGACAATGGCAAAACGAACTTGAAAAATCCAGGAAAGAAGCAATAGTAAGAATTAAAGAACATTTTGGAAACAGCTATACTCCTACTACCACCGACTTGCTTAAATATAAATTATGGGAGGAACAGGGTCATGTTTGTCTGTATACAGGAAAGAAAATTGGACTTGGAGACCTTTTCGATTCCAATAAGTTCGATATAGAACACACCATTCCCCGCAGTGCAGGAGGCGATTCTACGGATATGAATCTGACAGTATGTGACAGTCATTACAACAGAGAAGTTAAAAAAACACTACTTCCTTCACAATTGTCCAACCACGAAAGCATTCTTGAAAGAATTGACGATTGGAGAATTAAAGTAGAGAAACTTGACAAAGAAATCCGAAAAATCAACACTAAAGGCATTAGTGATAAAGAGACTAAGGATACTTTTATTCAAAAAAGACACCGACTAATCTTAGTACGCGATTACTGGAAAGGTAAATACAACCGATTTATAATGACAAAGGTTCCAGAAGGATTCTCAAGACGACAAGGCTAGATATAAGTGTCATATCAAAATATACCCGATTATACCTTAAATCACTGTTCAGGAATGTTTATGTAGTAAAAGGTATTGCAACTTCAGATTTCAGAAAAATCTGGGGATTACAGGAAGAATATGAAAAAAAAGAACGAAAAAACCATTGTCACCATGCAATAGATGCCATTACGATAGCATGTATCGGTAAGGCTGAGTATGATAAACTGGCTCAATATTACCATGACGAAGAATGCTACCACTGGGGCATGAACAGCAAAAGAGCTGTATTTCTGAAACCTTGGGCAACATTTACGGAAGATGTGAAACATATCGAAGATACGTTGCTCGTCAGTCATTATACCGCAGATAATATAAAAAAACATACCCGTAAAAAAATCCGTAAAAACGGAAAAATAACAGGAGGGTATATGCAAGGAGACACAGCAAGAGTATCACTTCATCAAGATACCTACTATGGCGCTATCAAGCATAATGGCGAAATCAAATATGTCGTGAGAAAACCTATTGGCGATGCAGATCCCAAGAATATAGTAGATGATACTGTTCGTGAAAAGGTGATAGCAGCAATCTCTGAACACGGCAATTTAAAGAAAGCCTCCGAAGCAGGTATCTGGATGAATAAAGAAAAAGGTATTAAAATCAATAAAGTAAGAGTTTTTACGTCCATAAAAAATCCAATCAATATACGATTACACAGAGATGTTTCATCCCAAAAATACAAACAAGCATACCATGTAACAAACGATAATAATTATTCTATAAGAATATATGCAGAAACAGATAAGAATGGAAAAGAGAAACGTAGCTATGAATTGTTAAATAATTACGACGCTATACGTTTTTATAAACGTGGAATCCCTAATTTTCCAGGAAAAAACTTGTCCAAGTATATGCTGAAGTGGATTCTTAAGAAAGGTACAATGGTTATCTTTTATGACAAATCACCAGATGAAATACTAAACCTCAGTACAAAAGAATTAAATAAACGATTATATAAAGTGTACGTCATAGAAAGCGATGGACGTATCCGCTTCGTTCATCATCAAGAAGCTAGAGCTGTAACAGACATAAAAACAGAAAGTGGAGAATATAAAAGCAATGAAAATTTCAGGTCGCGTATCAGAATGTCTTACAATCAATTTCAAGCTTTAGTACAAGGACAAGATTTTGAAATAAACGATTTAGGTAAAATTAGATTTCTGAGAAAATGATAAAACAAGCCCTATTCTTCTCCAATCCCGTATCTCTTTCTCTGAAATATAACCAAATAGAAATAAGATATAAGGATATAAACGAAATTATCACGAGACCGATAGAAGATGTCGGTTTCGTGATAATAGAAAATCAGACGGTACATATTACGATACCATTATTGAACGCCTTGGCGAACAACAATGTAACTGTTGTTTTTTGCGATAACACATTCATGCCCAATTCCATGCTAATGCCTCTTGAGACCAATACTATACAACAGGAAATTTTTAGAGTCCAGTTGGAAGTTTCCCAACCGACCAAGAAAAGGATCTGGAAAAATATCATTGAGAACAAAATACGGAATCAAGCAGCTTTATTGAATAAATTAGGACTGGATGGAAATGCATTAAAGCCGTATTATATGAACGTATTATCCGGTGACAGTGATAACAGAGAAGGTGCCGCAGCAAAAATCTACTGGCAACAAATGTTCGGAGAACAGTTTATTCGTAATCGTAATGGACGTTATCCCAATTCAATACTAAATTATGGTTATACGATATTACGGGCAGCTGTAACCCGATCTTTATTAGGTTCAGGATTGTTTCCTGCATTCGGCATTTTTCACCGAAACAGGTACAATGCTTTCCCTTTAGCTGATGATGTCATGGAACCCTATCGCCCGTTTGTCGATTTTGCCGTAAAACAGATTCATGATTTTTCAAACAATGAAACAATAGATAAAGATACCAAACAAATTTTATTGAGAACCTTGTTTTCTGATGTTAAGATTAGAGGACAAATACGTCCCTTACAGATAGCTTTATCCATGACAACAGCCTCTCTGGTCAAAGCGTTTAAAGAGAAAAGAGAAAATGTGATATACCCTTCTTTTATATGACAGAATTAAGACTGAATGCTTATCATATCATGTGGTTGTTTGTGTTTTTTGATTTACCAGTGACTACAAAACGTGAACAAAAAGCTGCTTCAGATTTCAGAAAAAACTTATTGAAAGATGGATTCGCAATGATGCAGTTTTCCGTTTATGTAAGACATTGTGCCTCTTATGAAAGTTTAATTGTTCATAAGAAACGAGTAAAAACCATAATGCCAATATCCGGTAAAATCAGTATGCTTGCCGTTACAGATAAACAATATTCTGACATTGAAACAATTTATGGTAAAACAGCAAAAAAAGAGATTAAAGCTCCCGTTCAATTGGAATTTTTTTAATATCTTCGCAGAAGATATATCAGCAACAAAGCCACTTCGTATAATAAAAAAGGCCTATAAATACATATAATACAAACTATTAAATAATATACGTTGTGGTTTGATGTAGAAATCATAAGATATACAACTACATCCGGGTTTTCTTGTTTCTTTTCTTCGTTGTGGTTTGATGTAGAAATCATAAGATATACAACCTTTCGGATGAAAGTATAGCCCACTATACTGTTGTGGTTTGATGTAGAAATCATAAGATATACAACAAATCCGGACTGGCCAAGAAAGCCACTCGGTTGTGGTTTGATGTAGAAATCATAAGATATACAACTTCAGGCATTTCCTTGCGCTTCTGAAGCATGTTGTGGTTTGATGTAGAAATCATAAGATATACAACTGTGGTCGTATTCATAATATCTCCTTGCAGTTGTGGTTTGATGTAGAAATCATAAGATATACAACTGTGGTATGATCTTGTACTACTTCATAAAGGTTGTGGTTTGATGTAGAAATCATAAGATATACAACTGAAGCGCAACGTGTCCTATCATTTCTTAGGTTGTGGTTTGATGTAGAAATCATAAGATATACAACTGTGCGTTTCCTGATTCGGTAGCCTGTGCCGTTGTGGTTTGATGTAGAAATCATAAGATATACAACGCCATCAAACTGAGGAATGAATGGCAGGAGTTGTGGTTTGATGTAGAAATCATAAGATATACAACGCCTCAACGACTATACCACATTTAAGGTATTCCACAGATATAGAAAGAACGGTATCTTTGCCCCCGGAAAAAGAACGATATGAAGATAGCAGCATTACTCTCGGGAGGTGTAGACAGCGCCGTAGCGGTACACCTCCTGTACGAACAAGGATACAGACCCGACCTGTACTATATCAAGATAGGTATGGACACCGACGAGTCACTGACCTGTACGGCGGAAGAAGACATCGAACTGGCTACAGCGACCGCCCGGAAATACGGGCTTTCCTTCGACATCATCGACTTGCAGAAAGAATATTGGGAGAACGTAGTGGCCTATACCATCGACAAGGTAAAGCAGGGTTTCACCCCCAATCCGGACGTGATGTGCAACAAGCTCATCAAGTTCGGCTGTTTCGAAGAAAAAGCCGGATATGCCTACGACAAGATTGTGACCGGACATTATGCCTCTACCGAAGAAATCGGCGGGAAGGTATGGCTGGCTACCGCCAAAGACCCGGTGAAGGACCAGACCGATTTTCTGGCCCAGATCAACTACCTGCAAGTCTCCAAACTCTGGTTCCCGCTAGGCGGTTACCTGAAGCAGGAAATCCGTACGATAGCCGAACAGGCCAAGCTGCCCAGTGCCCGACGCAAAGACAGCCAGGGCATCTGTTTCCTTGGGAAAATCAACTACAACGATTTTATCCGCCGTTTCCTGGGAGAAAAACAGGGAAAGATTATCGAACTGGAAACCGGCAGGCAACTGGGCACCCACAAAGGATTCTGGTTCCACACCATCGGACAGCGGAAAGGACTGGGGCTGAGTGGCGGTCCGTGGTTCGTTGTCGAAAAAGATACGGAAGAGAACATCCTGTATGTATCGCGGGGCTATGATACCGAGAAACAATACGGGAACGAATTCCGGCTGGTGGACTTCCATTTCATCACCGAAAATCCATGGACAGAAACGGAAACTCCGGTCTGCTTCAAGATACGCCACACGGACAGCTTCCAGAAAGGAACATTGATAAATACCCCCGAAGGGTATCGGATAACAAGCAAAGAGAAACTGCAAGGAATCGCCCCGGGACAATTCGGGGTAATCTACGACAAGGATGCCCACCTGTGCATCGGGAGTGGAGAAATACGGACGGTGAAATAAGACACCGCCCGTTTTTTTCGTTATTGGGCAGCCTTCTGGAACTGTTCAATCAAGGAAGTAAGGTTGGCTGTAAACAGACGGGCCGAAATAGCCAGCAGAATAATACCGAAGAACTTGCGGATGACATAAATCCCCCCCTTACCCAACGCGCGCTCGATGCGGTCGGTCAGACGAAGCACGATATAGACCCAGACCATATTCAGGACCAAAGCCAGCACGATGTTGATGGAGGCATATTCCGCACGAAGGGACAGCAAAGTGGTGAAGGCTCCGGCTCCCGCCAGCAGCGGAAAGACCAAGGGGACCAATGTAGCTTCCTTGATAGGTCCGGTATTCTTGAAAATCTCTACGTCCAGAATCATTTCGAGCGACATCATGAAAATCACAAAAGCACCGGCCACGGCAAACGAAGCAATGTCTACCTGAAACAGGCGGAGCATCATATCGCCGGCATAAAAGAATCCCAGAAGCAAGGTAAAAGCAATAAGCGTCGCCTTCATGGAATTGACCGAACGGCCCTTTTGTTTCAAATCCAAAATGATAGGAATGGAACCGATGATATCGATTACCGCAAACAGCACGATGAATGCGCTCAAAAACTCCTGAAAATTAAAAGTACCCATAAGTCTAAGTTTAAATCCGTACGCAAAGATAATCTTTTTCAGTTAAAAACCACATACCAAAGCCTGCTATCGGACACGAATAAACAAAAAAAGATAAAACCACGAAAAAATTCGTTGAGAAAAAAGAAATTATCGCTAACTTTGCGTGTTAAACAGTTCTTTAACAAAGTTAATTGGCATATGGAAATCACAATGTACGATAAGTTGTTGCAATTACCCCTGTTTCAAGGGTTATGCAAGACTGATTTTACCAATATTCTGGAAAAAGTCAAATTACATTTTCAGAAATATACGCCCGGCTCTTACCTGATAAAGCAGAACGAACCGTGCAACCACCTTGTATTCATTCTATCGGGACAAATCCAATCTGAATCGACAGACGAAGTCCATGGATATACCATCCAGGAAGAACTGGAAAGCCCGACCATCATTGAACCTTATTCCCTGTTCGGCATGATGACGACCTATACCGCTTCCTACCAGGCACTGACCGAAGTACATACGGTCATGATTGACAAGAAATACGTATTGACGCAACTGAACAATTATACCATCTTCCAGCTGAACCTGCTGAACATCCTCAGCAACCGGGCACAGATGGCCTACCAGAAACTGTGGAATTCGCACATCGGTTCAACGATAGACAAAATCACCAACTTCCTGCAACTGCGCTGCACATCGCCTACCGGACAGAAGACACTGTTCATCAAGATGGAGGACCTGGCCGAACTGATTGACGACACCCGTATCAATGTATCGAAGGTACTCAACGAACTGCAACAGCAGGAACTGATAGAGCTGAGCCGGAAGAAAATCATCATTCCGGACCTGAACCGGCTGGTAGCCTATAAAGAACGGAAGCTATCCGACGATTCTCCGGAAGAAGAAACCGCAGAAACAGAAAACAGCCTCCAGTGACCGATTCCTTTTCATTTTTTTGCAAGCAAATAAACTGTTATGGAAAATCCTTTATTACAACCGTACCATACACTCCATGATACTACCCCCTTCGACCGCATCGGGCTGGAAGACTACGAACCGGCCATCCGGAAGGGAATGGAAGCAGAAGACGCAGAAATCCAGCAAATCATAGATAATCCGGAAGCACCGACATTCGAAAACACCGTATTGGCGCTGGAACAAAGCGGAAAACTGCTGGACCGGGTAACCACCGTCCTCTTCAACCTGATGAGTGCCGAAACTTGCGACGAACTGGATGCGATAGCCGAAAAGCTGATGCCGGAACTCTCTGAACACGCCAACAACATCAGCCTCAACGAAAAGCTGTTCGACCGCATCAAACAGGTCTATCAGCAGAAAGACCGGCTCACCCTGACCCAAGAAGAACAGAGACTGCTGGAAAAGACATACGACGGATTCCAACGGAACGGTGCCAACCTGTCTGAAAAAGACAAGGAAACATACCGGAACCTGAGCATGGAACTCAGCTCGCTCACCCTGAAATTCTCACAGAATCACCTGAAAGAAACCAACAAGTACGAACTGGTACTGACCGACGAAGCAGACCTGGAAGGACTACCGGAAAGCACACGGGAAGCAGCCGCTCTGACAGCCAAAGAGAAAGGGAAAGAAGGATGGGGCATCACACTCCAGGCTCCCAGCTATGTACCTTTCATGAAATATAGCAAACGCCGTGACTTGCGGAAACAACTGTATCTGGCCTATAATACCCAGTGTACCCACGACGATGAATTCAACAACGAAGAAATCGTGAAGAAACTGGTGAACCTGCGTATGCAGATAGCCCAACTGTTGGGATTCACCGATTATGCGGATTATGTACTCCGTAAACGCATGGCCGAGGACAGCACCCATGTATACAAGCTGCTGAACGACCTGCTGGAGGCCTATACCCCGAAAGCCCTGCAGGAAGTGGAGGAAATCAAGCAACTGGCCTGCAAGCAGGAAGGGACAGATTTCCAGCTGATGCCCTGGGATTTCTCCTACTACGCAGAAATGCTGAAAGAACAGAAATATGCCTTGAACGAAGAAGAACTGCGCCCCTACTTCGAACTGGAGCAGGTAAAACAGGGAGTATTCGGGCTTGCTACTAAACTGTACGGCATCACCTTCAAAGAGAACAAGGACATCCCTGTTTATCACCCGGATGTACAGGCCTACGAAGTGTTCGACCGTGACGGAAGTTATCTGGCTGTACTCTATACCGATTTCCATCCTCGTGCGGGGAAACGTTCAGGAGCCTGGATGACCAGCTACAAGGAACAATGGATAGAAAGCGACGGAACCAACAGCCGGCCACATGTTTCCGTAACCATGAACTTTACGAAGCCTACCGCCGAAAAGCCGGCACTGCTGACATTCTCGGAGGTGAACACTTTCCTCCACGAATTCGGTCATGCGCTACACGGCATGTTCGCCAACACCCGTTTCCAGTGCATGAGCGGAACCAATGTATACTGGGATTTTGTGGAACTCCCTTCACAGATTATGGAGAACTTCGCCATAGAAAAAGAATTCCTGAACACGTTCGCCCGGCATTACCAGACCGGAGAACCGATTCCGGAAACGCTTATCCAGCGGATTATCGACGCTTCCAATTTCAATGTGGCATACGCCTGCCTGCGCCAAGTCAGCTTCGGTCTGCTGGATATGGCCTGGTATACAAGGCAGACTCCGTTCGAGGGCGATGTGAAGGCCTACGAAAAAGAAGCCTGGAAGAAAGCCCAGGTACTGCCGCAACCGGAGGAAACCTGCATGAGTGTCCAGTTCGGCCACATCATGTCGGGAGGCTATTCTGCCGGTTACTACAGCTACAAATGGGCGGAAGTACTGGACGCAGATGCCTTCTCGGTATTCAAGGAAAAAGGAATCTTCAATACCGATGTGGCCCGTTCATTCCGAGAAAACATCCTGTCGAAAGGTGGAACCGAACATCCGATGACGCTCTACAAACGTTTCCGGGGACAGGAACCGACTATTGACGCATTATTAAAAAGAAACGATATCAAGCGATGAAAGTATTCCTACAATCTATCAAACTGTATACCCTACTACTGGCGACCCTTTTTCTGGGAGGTTGCAGCCAGGAAGATGACATTGAAGAAATCTTCTGCAGCGGCCAGTGGTCTCTGGTCAACTTCTTCGAAACCAAGAACTGGGAATCCACCAACAGCCACGGTGACACTCCGCTCATCACCAAACCGGAGACTTCGAGCAAGAACTGGATTTCCATCACGTTCAATGACGACGGAAGCGTCAAAGGAGTATTAACCGACGGTGAATTTACCGCCAGATGGCAGGGTGATGCTTCCACCCGCACGATTTCCATCACACAGGTAAAAACAACCGTTTCGCCCAACGGAACCAGCAAAGAATTCATCGAAAGGTTGAAACAAGTGAAATATTACAAAGGAGACAGCCGCACCCTGCAGCTGGCTCCTGAATCACGGACTTCGTATATCCAGCTAATGCATAACAATGACTAATCACATGGAAACACAAGAAAAGAAACAGGAACTGTTGGACAAACGCTACATGCGGATGGCAGAAATCTGGGCAGAAAACTCCTACTGCCAACGGCGGAAAGTAGGTGCTCTGATTGTAAAGAACAAAATGATTATCTCCGACGGATATAACGGAACACCTTCCGGTTTCAAAAACGTATGCGAGGATGAAAACAACCTCACACACCCATACGTACTGCATGCCGAGGCCAATGCAATTACCAAAATAGCCCGTTCCAGCAACAGTAGCGAAGGGGCAACACTGTACGTCACCGCCTCGCCTTGCATCGAATGTGCCAAGCTTATCATCCAGGCAGGTATAAAAAGAGTAGTCTACGGAGAAAAATATCGCCTGGAAGACGGATTACGTCTGCTGGAAAAAGCGAACATAGAAACAGTATATATCAATCCAAACGAAGAGAAGAGCAATGAAAAGTAACAGAAACCGTTTAATGCCGATACTGATTGCCGTCTGCCTGGTAGCAGGAATCCTAATCGGTACATTCTACGCCAATCACTTTTCCGGAAACAAACTGGGTATCATCAACACTTCCTCCAACAAGCTGAATGCCCTGTTGAGAATCATCGATGACCAGTATGTAGATACGGTAAAGATGAATGACCTGGTAGAACAGGCCATGCCACTGATACTATCGGAATTGGATCCGCATTCCTCGTATATCCCCGCCAAAGATATGGAAGAAGTCAGCGCAGATCTGAAAGGCAGCTTCAGCGGTATCGGTATCCAGTTTACCATCCAGGATGATACCATCCACATCAACAGTGTCATCCAGGGAGGTCCCTCTGAAAAAGTCGGCCTGATGGCCGGTGACCGTATCGTCTCGGTCGATGATTCCGCTTTTGTCGGCAAGATAGTAACCAACAACGAAGCCATGAAACGGCTGAAAGGTAAAAAAGGAAGCAAAGTCAAACTGGGTATCTTCCGTCAGGGAGAAAAAGATATTCTGCAGTTTACCGTCGTACGTGGAGACATCCCTGTAAAAAGCATCGATGCCGCCTACATGATTGATGAGAAGTTCGGGTATATCAAGGCCAACAAATTCGGCGAAACGACCTATACCGAACTGCTGATAGCCCTGGCACAATTGAACCAGGCCGACTGTGAAGGTATCATCATGGACCTGCGTGGAAACACAGGAGGATACATGGCAGCAGCCATCCAGATGGTCAACGAGTTCCTGCCGAACAACCGCCTCATTGTCTACACCCAGGGACGTAAATCGCCACGGGAAGACTATAACTCGAACGGAACGGGAAGCAGCCAGAAAATGCCGCTGGTGGTACTGGTAGACGAAGGTTCGGCTTCAGCCAGCGAAATCTTTGCCGGAGCCATACAGGACAATGACCGTGGAACCATCATCGGACGCCGCTCGTTCGGAAAGGGACTTGTACAGCAGCCCATCGAATTCAGCGACGGTTCGGCCATCCGGCTGACTATCGCCCGCTATTATACCCCTTCGGGAAGATGCATCCAGAAACCTTACGAAAAAGGAAAGGGTGAAGAATATGAACTGGACCTGCTTACCCGCTATGAACACGGGGAATTCTTCTCTGCCGACAGCATCAAACAGAATACCGAAGAAATCTATCATACCCGTCTGGGACGTACTGTATACGGAGGTGGAGGTATCATGCCGGATATCTTCGTTCCACAGGATACGACAGGTATGACCAGCTATTTCCGCATGGCAGCCAACCGGGGAATGATTATCCGCTATACATTCGAATATACGGACCAGAACCGGAACAAACTGTCGGAATTTGAAACTCCGGACAAACTGGAAAGCTACCTGAAGACACAGAATGTACTGGACAAATTTGCTACCTGGGCCGAAAAGAAAGGGTTGAAACGACGCAACCTGATGATGCTGAAATCGAAAAAACTGTTCGAAACCGCCCTCTACGGCAATATCATCTACAATATGCTTGGTATGGAGGCATATATCCAATACTTGAACAAGAGTGACAAGACTGTACAAAAAGCACTGGAAGTATTGAAAGAAGGAAAATCATTCCCCGAAGCCCCATCACCGGCCAACAATCCTAAGAACGATGAAAAGACAGTTGCGCAATTGGATAAAACAGCAGAAAAAACAATACTCCCCACTTCAACTTACGACGTGGTCTACCAGCTTGCTTGACAAGCTGATAGACCATCCGCGGTTCAGGGAGGCCCAGACGGTCCTACTCTACTACTCACTGCCCGATGAGGTACGGACTCATGAATTTGTGGAACGTATCAGCCAGGAAAAACAAGTGGTGCTTCCGGTAGTGACAGGCGACGAACTGGAACTGCGGAGGTATTCGGGGAAGACCGATTTAAAGAAAGGAAGCTTCGGCATCGATGAACCGACTGGAGAAATCGTAACAGATTTCTCCAGCATCGATGTAGCCATCATTCCAGGGGTAGGCTTCGACAAGCATGGAAACCGCCTGGGAAGAGGAAAGGGCTATTATGACCGTCTGCTCCCGAAATTACAAAGCTATAATATCGGTGTCTGCTTCTCTTTTCAAGTCCTTCCGGAGATTCCGACAGAATCCTTCGACCGCCCGATGGATGAAGTCTGGACCCAAGAAGGGTGCATCAGCGAAAAACGATATTCACAATAACCTGCGCACCGACATGCGCATTGAGGTTCCGTACCAGCATTTCTCTTCCCATCATCAGTTCCTGACGAAGAACAGACGAAGAGAGATGCACGTACAGAACCTGATTCTTGATATACAGATTGGTGGTGTATTTATAAATAGAAGGGCCTACCACATC
>DGYFI06203__coassemble_1796_pt1 | contig 12663 bp, 9 predicted proteins | sample DGYFI06203__metabat2_low_PE_020 | metagenome-assembled genome bin DGYFI06203
AACGGGGAGCAGCCAACCTGAAAACCAGCATGATTCTGCTTGTCATCGGCACACTGACCATCCTCATTCCGGAGTACGGCCTTACCATCAGCGCCTTCATCTCCATGATTTCCATCTGGTTGCTCTACCTGGGCTGGAAACGGATTATGTTCGGCATCGAGACCTCGGCCGAAGGTATCGAAGAGATGTACTAACCGCTTCGGAAGAAAGACGTTAACGGAAACTTCAGGCCTTGAAAGCACAAGATGCAACGATTAAATAAGTGGAAGTGTTGCAAAAGAGCAAAAAATAACCTACTTTTGTTCACCTAAAATCTTATTTTATAATTGCATAACTTTTAAAAAACTGAAGAATATATGGCAGACTCAAAGACTATTATCAGCGAAGCTGAAGAGAAAATGGATATGGCAGTGATGTATCTGGACGATGCACTGGCTCACATCCGTGCCGGTAAAGCCGATATCCGTCTGTTGGACGGCATCCGCGTAGACTCTTACGGAAGCATGGTACCTATCAATAATGTAGCGGCTGTTACAACTCCCGATGCACGCAGCATCGCCATCAAGCCGTGGGACAAGAGCATGTTCCGCATCATCGAAAAGGCCATCATCGACTCCGAACTGGGAATCATGCCGGAAAACAACGGTGAAATCATCCGTCTGGGTATTCCTCCATTGACCGAGGAACGCCGTAAACAACTGGCCAAACAATGTAAAGGTGAAGCCGAAACAGCCAAAGTAAGTGTCCGCAACGCACGCCGTGACGCCATCGATGCCCTGAAAAAGGCCGTAAAAGACGGTATGCCGGAAGACGAGCAGAAAAACGGCGAAGCCAAATTACAGAAAGTGCATGACAAGTATATCAAACAGATAGACGACATGCTGGCTGCCAAAGACAAGGAAATCATGACCGTATAAACGCATAACCCGACCGACAAAGCTGGCTTTCATCCGGAAGCCGGCTTTTGTCGGTTTATGGTTGACCGAAATATATCATCCCTAAAAATCTGAAACAGCATTGGATAAAGGCTTAGTCATCAAGAATACAGGAAGCTGGTACGTGGTAAAGACCGACGACGGAGCCCTGGTGGAATGTAAAATCAAAGGTAATTTCCGTCTGAAAGGAATCCGCAGCACCAACCCGATAGCCGTGGGCGACCGGGTATGTATCGTTCCGAACGCCGAAGGCACCGCGTTCATCACCGAAATAGAAGACCGCAAGAACTACATTATCCGACGGGCTTCGAATCTCTCGAAACAATCGCACATCATCGCGGCCAATGTAGACGCGTGCATGCTGGTAGTCACGGTGAACTATCCGGAAACCTCGACCACTTTCATCGACCGTTTCCTGGCTTCGGCCGAAGCGTACCGGGTGCCGGTCAATCTGGTATTCAACAAGGTAGACCTGTATTCCGAAGACGAACTGCGCTACCTGGACGGACTGGTGAACCTCTACACACACATCGGCTATCCGTGTTACCGGATTTCGGCCGCAAACGGCGAAGGTGTCGATGCACTGAAAGAAGACCTGCAAGGCAAAATAACCCTCTTCTCAGGACACTCGGGCGTTGGAAAATCAACCCTCATCAACTACCTGCTCCCCGACCAGCAACTCAAGACAGGGGAAATCTCATCGGTACACAACAAGGGTATGCACACCACCACTTTTTCTGAAATGTATCCCCTCGGCGAAAACGGCTACATCATCGACACACCGGGCATCAAAGGATTCGGTACCTTCGACATGAAGGACGAGGAAGTAGGACATTACTTCAAGGAGATTTTCGAATTTTCGGCCCGTTGCAAGTACGGGAACTGCACCCACCGCCACGAGCCGGGCTGTGCGGTACGCGAGGCGGTGGAAAACCATTACATCAGCCAGTCGCGTTATAACTCATACCTGAACATTCTGGAAGACAAGGAGGAAGGGAAATACCGTTCGGCTTTTTAAAGAAGGCTGAATACCTGGGGAGGCTCTCGAGCCGTTGAAAGAAGATTCCCAGCCAATGCCATTCCAATCAACCAACTTAAAGAAAACAACTATTAAAATATGAGAAACAAACTGATTTACACCTTAGTCATCGCAATTGCGTGTCTACTGGCGGCACCGCAGCTACAAGCCGCATCGCCCAAGAAACCGACCGCCGAAGAAAAAGGGTTGGCTTCCATCAACAAACTGAGTGCCCAATCACTGGTAGGATTCCTTGCCTCCGATGAACTGGAAGGCCGCGAAGCCGGCTGGAAAGGCGGACGCATCGCTGGAAACTACATCGTATCGCTGTTGCAACAATGGGGATTACAACCCGTGTTCGACGACTACTTCCAGCCGTTCGAAGCCTATCGCGTGGAACGTCAGAGACCGGGCAAACTACAGATTCATCCGGACTCTATCGCCGCCATCAAGGCCAAAGGCGTACACCAGAAATACAACATGCGCAACATCCTGGTAAAGATTGAAGGAAAACGGACCGACGAAATCGTTATCCTGGGCGCACATTACGACCACATCGGCTACGACCCGATGCTGGACGGTGACAAGATTTACAACGGTGCGGACGACAACGCTTCGGGTGTAGCCGCCGGACTTCAGATTGTACGTGCCTTCCTGGCTACCGGACAACAACCGGAACGTACCGTCATCTTCGCCTTCTGGGACGGCGAGGAAAAAGGGCTGCTGGGCTCACGCTACTTTGCCATGACTTACCCTGAAATCCAGAAAGTGAAAGGTTACCTGAACTTCGACATGGTAGGCCGCAACAACAATGAAGCCAAACCGAAACATGTGGTTTACTTCTACACCGAAAGCACACCGGCCTTCGGCGACTGGCTGAAACAGGACGTCCAGAAATACAGCCTGCAACTGGAACCGGACTACCGTCCATGGGACAATCCGGTGGGAGGTAGCGACAACGGTACTTTCGCCAAACTGGATATCCCCATCATGTGGTATCATACCGACGGCCATCCGGACTATCACCTGCCGGGCGACGAAGCCGATAAAATCAACTACGACAAACTGGTGGAAATCACCAAGGCTTCTTTCCTCGGCATGTGGAAAATGGCCAACGAAGACTTCTCTTCCAGCAAGAAATAATCCCGTCCGATAAAGACGTACACGACCGCCCTTTCCCGGTAATTTCCCCGGAAAAGGGCGGTCTTTCTTTTATTCTCCACAACTTTATGCTAAATAAATGTAAAAACAGAAGATTTCTTTTAAACCTTTCACTACCTTTATCATCATAAAAAAATCAGAAAATAGGCGGAAATGAAACATGTTCCGTACCTGACGGAGACTTTTTGACAGTAAAGAAACACTAAAGACGGAATCTACCGAAGTGTGGACATTTGAAAAAATAGAAAAACAAACGTTCGTTTGATACAGAACAAACGTTCGTTTCAAGTAAAATGAACGTTCGTTTAAGACAAGACATACGTTCGTTTCAAGTCAAACAAACGTTCGTTTCCAATTCCGGCAGCTCTCTGGAACAACCAGACCGCTTCCGTAACCTTTTCTGAATAATCGGTTAGAATTAATATATTGTTTCATCTATACCTGAAAAACACATGGATAAACGAATCAAATGGGGAATCGTCGCACTGATTGGTATCGGCCTGATCGGACTGGCCATCCATACCTTCGTACCGAGAACCAACGACGAACTGGCCGAAGTGGAACAACAGAAGCCGACCACTACCAAGAAAAACTCACTCAACGTCAACGCCCAAATTATCAAGCCTCATCTGCTGACCGACAAACTGTTCGTGAGCGGTAAACTGATACCGGACGAGGAAGTAGACCTGTCTTTTGAAACCTCCGGAAAAATTGTGGATATCTTCTTCACCGAAGGTACTTTTGTCAACAAAGGACAATTGCTGGCCAAGGTGAACGACCGTCAGCTACAGGCCCAACTGGACCGTCTGGAAGCCCAGATGCCATTGGCCGAAGACCGTGTGTTCCGCCAGAATGCCCTGCTCCAGCGTGATGCGGTCAGCAAGGAAGCCTACGAACAGGTGAAAACCGAACTGGCAACCCTGAATGCCGACATCGAAAACGTGAAAGCCAGCATCGAACTGACCGAGCTGCGTGCCCCGTTCGACGGTGTCATCGGTCTGCGCCAGGTAAGTACGGGAGCATACGCCTCACCCAGTGTCGTGGTGGCCAAACTGACCCGAATCACTCCGTTGAAAGTGGAATTCGCCGTGCCGGAACGTTATGCCCGACAAATCCGGAAAGGCGCCAACCTCTCCTTCAAGGTTGAAGGGAAACTGGATGCCTACCAGGCACAGGTCTACGCCACCGAATCCAGTATAGACCCCTCTACCCATACCTTGAACGTACGTGCCATCTATCCGAATAAACAAGGAGAACTCCTTCCCGGACGCTATGCCAGCATCGAACTGAGTCAGAACGAAATCAAGGATGCCATCGCCATCCCGTCCGAAGCCATCGTGCCGGAAATGGGTCAGAACAAGGTGTTCGTCTACCGGAACGGCCTGGCCCAACCGGTGGACGTGGAAATCGGTATCCGCACCGAAGCCGAGGTTCAGATTCTGCGCGGACTGGCCATCGGTGATACCATCCTGACGACAGGTACCCTGCAACTCCGTACCGGCATGCCGGTCATCCTCGACAACATCAACTAAACCGGGAGCCTTATGAACATTTCTGAACTTAGTATCCGCCGACCCGTACTCGCCACGGTATTGACCGTCATCATCCTGCTGTTCGGTATGATTGGGTATACCACCCTGGGAGTACGTGAATACCCGTCGGTCGACAATCCGATTATCTCCGTAACCTGTAGCTATTCGGGAGCCAATGCCGACGTCATCGAGAACCAGATAACCGAACCCCTGGAACAGAACATCAACGGTATTCCGGGCATCCGTTCCCTTTCCAGCGTGAGCCAACAGGGACAATGCCGCATTACCGTAGAGTTTGAATTGTCCGTCGACCTGGAAACGGCCGCCAACGACGTGCGCGACAAGGTTTCGCGTGCCCAGCGCTACCTGCCCCGCGATTGCGACCCTCCTACCGTGTCGAAGGCCGATGCAGACGCCAGCCCTATCCTGATGGTAGCCATCCAGAGCAACAGCCGTTCGCTTCTGGAACTGAGCGAAATAGCCGACCTGACCGTGAAGGAGCAACTCCAGACCATCTCGGATGTAAGTAGTGTATCCATCTGGGGAGAAAAACGTTACTCCATGCGTCTCTGGCTGGACCCGGTACGCATGGCAGGCTACGGCATCACCCCCGTGGACATCAAAAACGCCATGGACAACGAGAACGTGGAACTTCCATCGGGTAGCATCGAAGGAAATACCGTGGAACTTACCCTGCGTACCATGGGACAGATGCACTCCGCCGAAGAATTCAACAACGTAGTCATCAAGGAAGTGGACGGCCAGATTATCCGTCTGAGCGATATCGGCTATGCCGAATTGGGTGCTGCCGACCTGAAGAGTTACATGAAGATGAACGGCGTGCCGATGGTGGGTGTCGTAGTCATCCCTCAACCGGGAGCAAACCACATCGAGATAGCCGATGCCGTATACGAACGTATGGAACAGATGCGGAAAGACTTACCGGACGACGTAGACTTCAGCTACGGATTCGATAACACCAAGTTCATCCGGGCCTCCATCGCCGAGGTAGAGAGTACCGTCTACGAGGCATTTGTACTGGTAATCATCATCATCTTCCTCTTCCTGCGCGACTGGCGTGTCACCCTGGTGCCCTGCATCGTGATTCCGGTATCCCTGATCGGTGCCTTCTTCGTGATGTACGTGGCGGGCTTCTCCATCAATGTGCTTACCATGTTGGCCGTCGTCTTGTCCGTAGGTCTGGTGGTGGACGATGCCATCGTCATGACCGAAAACATTTACATCCGCATCGAACGGGGCATGAAACCTTTCGACGCGGGTATCGAGGGAGCGAAGGAAATCTTCTTCGCCGTCATCTCCACCACCGTCACCCTGGTGGCCGTGTTCCTGCCTATCGTCTTCATGGAAGGTACCAGCGGACGTCTGTTCCGCGAGTTCAGCTTCGTAGTGGCAGGTTCCGTCATCATCTCATCTTTCGTGGCACTGACCTTTACCCCGATGCTATCCACCAAACTGCTGCTGAAGCGGGAAAAACAGAGCTGGTTCTACCGGAAGACGGAACCGTTCTTCGAAGGCTTGAACCGCGTCTACTCCAAGGCCCTGGAAAGTTTCCTGAAACGAAGGGTCATTGCCATTCCGTTCACCCTCCTCACCCTGGTGCTCATCGGTTATCTCTGGAACAAGATTCCGGCCGAAATGGCTCCGCTGGAAGACCGTTCGCAAATCAACATCAATACGAAAGGAGCCGAAGGAGTGAGCTACGAATACCTGCGCGACTATACAGAAGACATCAACCTGCTGGTAGATTCCATTGTTCCCGACGCCCAGTCTGTCACCGCCCGTGTATCGAGCGGTAGCGGAAACATCCGTATCACCCTGAAGGACATCAAAGACCGTGACTATACCCAGATGGAAGTAGCCGAAAAGATTTCGAAGGCTATCAAGACCAAGACGAAAGCCCGTTCCTTCGTCCAGCAACAATCTTCGTTCGGAGGCCGGCGGAGTAGCATGCCTATCCAGTACGTGCTCCAGGCGGTCAGCATCGAAAAGCTGGAAGAAGTGTTGCCCAAATTCCTGAATGCGGTATATGACAACCCGACCTTCCAGATGGCGGACGTGGACCTGAAGTTCAGTAGCCCGGAAATGCGTGTGAACATCAACCGCGACAAGGCCGGAACCATGGGCGTCACTGTAAAAGACATCGCCTCGGTCCTGCAATACGGATTGAGCGGCCAACGTATGGGATATTTCTACATGAACGGCAAGCAATACGAGATTCTGGGCCAATTCAACCGCCAGCAACGGAACCAGCCGTCGAACATCAAGTCCATCTATATCCGGAGCGACAACGGAGAAATGATCCAGCTGGACAACCTGGTAGACTTCGTGGAATCCATCACTCCTCCGAAACTCTACCACTATAACCGGTTCATCTCTGCCACCATCTCTGCCGGACTGGCCGAAGGAAAGACCATCGGCGAGGGACTGGAAGAAATGGACAAGATAGCGGCCCAGACTTTGGACGATACTTTCCGTACCGCCCTGTCGGGTGATTCGAAAGACTACCGGGAAAGCTCCTCCAGCCTGATGTTCGCCTTCATCCTGGCTCTGGTATTGATTTACCTGATTCTTTCCGCCCAGTTCGAGAGCTTCAAAGACCCGCTCATCATCATGCTCACCGTACCGCTGGCCATCGCCGGTGCCCTGGTGTTCATGCACTTCGGCGGCATCACCATGAACATCTTCAGCCAAATCGGTATCATCATGCTGATTGGTCTGGTAGCCAAGAACGGTATCCTGATTGTGGAATTCGCCAACCAGAAACAGGAAGCGGGTGAAGACAAGATGCAGGCCATCAAGGATGCTTCCCTGCAACGTCTACGCCCCATTCTGATGACGAGTGCCTCGACCATCCTGGGCTTGCTCCCATTGATGTTCGCCAGCGGAGAAGGAGCCAACCAACGTATCGCCATGGGTAATGCCGTAGTGGGCGGTATGCTGGTATCTACCTTCCTGACGATGTTCATCGTACCCGCCATCTATTCCTACATTTCAACCAACCGTCTTAAAAAGGAGGAAGAAGCATGAAACGAATCATCTTAATCGTCTGCCTGCTGGGAGGATGGATTCTCCCGGCGGTGGCACAATATTACTATACCCTGCAACAATGCCTGGAAGAAGGGCTGGCCAACAACTACCTGTTGCGCATCACCCGAAACGAAGAACAGATAAGTAAGAACAACGCAACCCTGGCCAACGCCGGTTATCTGCCCACGGTGGACCTGAGTGCGGGCTATACCGGTACCGTAGACAATACGGACAGCAAGTTGCGTGAAAGCGGAGTGACGGAAACCAGCCGGGGAGTCTTCGACCAGACCCTGAATGCCGGTATCGACCTGAACTGGACGGTTTTCGACGGATTCAACATCAGTACCACGTACAAGCAATTGCAGGAACTGGAACGCCAGGGAGCCACGAATACCCGCATCGCCATCGAGGACTTCATCGCCAGCCTGACGGCCGAATACTACAATTACATCCAGCAGGAAATCCGGTTGAAGAACTTCCGGTACGCGGTTTCACTCTCGAAGGAACGCCTGCGCATCGTGGAAGAACGGTACCACATCGGTAACTTCTCACGACTGGATTACCAACAGGCCAAAGTGGACTTCAATGCCGATAGTGCCCAGTACATGAAACAACAGGAACTGGTACACACTTCCCGCATCAACCTGAATGAGCTGATGGCGGTAAAGGATGTAGACCGGCCGATACGGGTAAAGGATTCCATCATCGACGTGACGGACAAGCTGAACTTCACCGAATTGTGGAACAGCACGCTCGCTACCAACGCCAACCTGCTGAAGGCGGACCAGAATACGACTCTTGCCCAACTGGATTACAAGAAGGTACTCTCACGCAACTATCCGTACCTGCGCCTGAACGCCGGCTATGGCTATACCTTCAACAAATATGACGTGAACGCTACCCGCCAACGGAGCAATTGGGGATTCAACGGAGGTATCACCGTAGGTTTCAACCTGTTCGACGGAAACCGCCGACGCGAAAAACGGAACGCCAGCCTGGCCATCCGCAACGCACAACTGGAACGGGAGGAACTGGAACAGGGACTCCGGGCGGACTTGAGCAACTTGTGGCAGGCTTACCGGAACAATCTCCAGTTGTTGAACCTGGAACGCCAGAACCTGGTTTCGGCCAAGGAGAACCACGAAATCGCCAAGGAACGTTACCTGTTGGGAGATTTGTCCGGTATCGAAATGCGTGAAGCCCAGAAAAGTTTGCTGGACGCCGAAGAGCGCATCCTCTCTGCCGAATACGATACGAAAATGTGCGAAATATCCTTGCTCCAGATAAGCGGGAAGATTGCACATTATCTGGAATAGGGAGACTCGCTTTCAATTTTTAATTGCCAAATCTTAATTGATTGCTATCTTTGCGCTTCGAATCGAGTTATAAACCAACTAATCAAAGAAAAATTCATGGGATTATTCATTCGTAAGAGCATAGAAGCCCTGCAGGCAGAAGCCAACCAGTCGGGCAAACAAACCTTGAAACGAGTATTGGGGCCCGTCAGTCTGGTAGCCCTGGGAGTAGGAGTCATCATCGGAGCGGGATTGTTCTCCATCACCGGTACGGTAGCCGCCGGTTATACCGGTCCTGCCATCACCCTGTCATTCATCATTGCCGCCATCGGTTGCTGTTTCGCCGGACTCTGCTACGCCGAGTTCGCTTCCATGATTCCGGTAGCCGGTAGTGCCTATACCTATTCCTACGCCACCATGGGTGAGCTCATCGCCTGGATAATCGGATGGGACCTGGTGCTGGAATATACCGTAGCCGCCACGACGGTGAGTATCAGTTGGAGCCGGTACCTGGTGGTCTTCCTCCAAGGAATCGGCATCGACCTGCCCCATGCCTTTACGGCCTGTCCGTGGGATGGAGGTATCGTCAACATCCCCGCCATGGTCATCGTGGTCCTGATGAGCCTCATCCTGATGCGGGGAACGGCGGGCAGCTCGTTCTTCAACGGACTCATCGTCTTCCTCAAGATTGCCGTTATCCTGGTCTTCGTCATCCTGGGATGGAAGTTCATCCAAGCCGAAAACTATGTACCATACATTCCGGAAAATACCGGGAAGGTAGGCGAATACGGCTTCTCGGGCATCTTGCGCGGAGCCGCCATTGTCTTTTTCGCCTTTCTGGGCTTCGACGCGGTCAGCACGGCTGCCCAGGAAACCGAAACGGGACATGCCCATCGGTATCTTGGTATCGTTGCTGGTCTGCACCATCCTGTATATCCTCTTCGCCCATGTCATGACGGGAGTAGCACATTACACCGATTTCCAGGGGCAAGTAGGTATCGCCCCCGTAGCGGTAGCCATCGAGCACATGGGAACGGCCGATGCTTCAGGCGTCATCCAACCGGCCTATCCGTGGTTGAACAAGGCCATCATCCTGGCCATCCTCTTCGGGTATTGCTCCGTCATCATGGTGACATTGCTCGGACAGAGCCGTGTCTTCCTGAGCATGAGCCACGACGGCCTGCTTCCACCCTTCTTCTCACGCATCAACGAACGTTTCCGTACCCCTGTACATAGCAATTTCCTGTTCATGATATTGGTAAGCCTGCTGGCTGGATTCATCCCGGCGGAGGTAGCAGGAGAAATGACCAGCATCGGTACCCTGCTTGCCTTCACCCTGGTATGTGCAGCCGTCCTGATAGTCCGTAAGACCATGCCGGACGCTCCCCGTGCCTTCAAGACTCCGTTTGTACCGCTGATTCCTATTCTGGGCATCCTGACCTGCCTGTGCATGATGTGTTTCCTGCCTGCCGACACATGGATCCGGCTGGTACTCTGGATGCTCATCGGACTGGATGTCTATGCCTGCTACGGCATCAAGCACAGCAAACTGGAACATGACATGCCACACCGGAAAGGAACCATGGTACTCAACGTATTGGGTCTGGTACTGGCGGTGCTGAGTGTCATCACCGGACTCTGGCACCAGCAGACCGTAGGATGGGACCAGGACATGACGCTTCTGATCATCTCCTTCGTCTTTGCCTTTACCCATTGCGCCTTCTACATGTACCGCATCTGGAAGACGACCCACGAGAGCGCTGCCTGATGATGAACCATTATAAATAAATCAGCTAACCTGTCATTCCTTTTGCAGGAATGCACGGCCTGTCCGTTCCTGCAAAAGGGAAAAAATTCCTTCACCTTCCCATTGAAATTTGTGAATTCGTCAAATCGCAATCAAAAGCCAGAGAGCTGGATTCCGCTTTTCCTCCTAAACCCTCCACTTTTACCTGATTCACATTTTCCCCTACCAAAATACAAAAATAATCCTTAAAGAATGTTATAAAACATGCTTAAGAACAGAAAAAACGAATAATCAACCAATGATAACTGACCAAAAAGCCGTTATTTTGCAATTCTTTAGAGAGTTAACATTATGGATAAAACGATATTATTGACGGCTATCCGGGCTGCTTTGGAGGCCGGAAAAGAAATTATGTCCGTTTACACCGACCCGAATTCAGACTTCGAGATAGAAAAGAAAGCGGATAATTCCCCGCTGACCATTGCCGACCGGAAGTCGCATGCTGTCATTGCAAAGACTTTGCAAGAGACTCCTTATCCCCTGCTCAGCGAAGAAGGAAAACAGATTCCGGTAGAGGAACGTAAAAACTGGAACGAGCTTTGGATAGTAGACCCGCTGGACGGTACCAAGGAATTCATCAAACGGAACGGTGAATTTACGGTCAACATCGCCTTCGTGCAGAACGGAACCCCCGAAGCCGGAGTCATCTACATCCCGGTAAAACAGGAGTTGTTCTTCGCCGATTGCGCATACGGTGCCTACAAGATAGGTTCGATTACCGAGTTACCGGCCGACGCGACCCTCGATTCACTGATGAATCAAGGGCAACGGCTTCCCTATGCCGCTCCCCGGAAGGATTTCGTTATTGTCGCTTCCCGGTCTCACCTGACTCCGGAAACCGAAGCCTACATCAACGAAATGAAGCAATGCCACGCACAGGTAGAAACCGTTTCGAAGGGAAGTTCCCTGAAGCTCTGCCTCATCGCCGAAGGAGAAGCGGATGTCTATCCGCGCTTTGCCCCGACCATGGAATGGGACACCGCCGCCGGACACGCCATCATCCGTGCCGCCGGAAAGGAGGTCTACCAGGCCGGTAAACAGGAACCGCTACAGTATAACAAAGAAGAGTTGCTAAACCCCTGGTTCATCGCTCAATAAATACACGTCATGACTTTTGAGATAATTATCGTATTGCTGGCGCTGGTAGGTATGCTGGCCGCTCTGATTATGGACAAGATGCGTCCGGGAATGATCCTGTTCTCGGTAGTAGTCCTGTTCCTCTGTACGGGAATCCTTTCCCCGAAGGAAATGTTGGAAGGATTCAGCAACAAAGGAATGATTACCGTTGCCCTCCTGTTCCTGGTAAGCGAAGGAATCCGTCAGAGCGGCGCCTTGACACAACTCATCAAGAAGCTGCTTCCTCAGGAACGTACTTCAGTCTTCAAGGCACAGGTCCGTATCCTGCCTTCCATCGCTTTCATCTCTGCCTTTCTGAACAATACCCCGGTAGTGGTTATCTTTGCTCCCATCATCAAGCGATGGGCGAACTATGTCAAGCTTCCGGCAACCTACTTCCTCATCCCCTTGTCGTATGTCACGATTCTGGGAGGTATCTGTACCCTGATCGGCACATCCACCAACCTGGTAGTTCATAGTATGATGATAGAAGCCGGTCTGAAGGGCTTCAGCATGTTCGAACTGGGGAAAGTGGGTATCTTTGTGGCCATTGCGGGCATCCTCTACCTGTTCCTCTTTTCCAAGCGCCTGCTCCCGGCTGACCGGCCGGACAAGGCTACTGACGATGAAGAAAATGTAGATAACGGGCTACATCCGGTAGAAGCCGTTATCGGTCCCCGTTTTCCGGGTATCAACAAACGCATCAGCGACTTCGATTTCGAACGGCATTACGGTGCAAAGATCAAGGAAC
>DGYFI06203__coassemble_1886_pt1 | contig 11829 bp, 12 predicted proteins | sample DGYFI06203__metabat2_low_PE_020 | metagenome-assembled genome bin DGYFI06203
AAATGGTTCAGAATTCTTTTGAGGGACGGTGGAGGGACGGAAAAGACTACAGAACAGAAGTTTTACAGACAATGGAAAGAAGTAACCTCCGGCTTTTAACCGGTTTCCCTCATGATGAATCATTGAAGATGTTTTATAATGATTATTAACATTAATGGATAATCTGATAGAATACATGTGCCTCTCATCTTCGTCTGAAGCCCAATTCTATTCATTTATATTCTTCTATTGAATAAAATCCACCTTTTTTATTCAATACGGTTGATAAAATGAATAAAAACAGTTATCTTCGCCTGAAAAGGCAGGTAAAAGATACTCAATGTCTCATTCTCTAATCAATACTTCCATGAAGAATATCCTACTCAGTCAACGCAAGGAACGTGACAGGCTGTTGTCACAGTCCTATCTTCTACGTCATTCCAACTATGATTTCAACACATTATTGGCAAGCAGGCAGATTAAGCTGATAACCGGTCCTCGTAGATGTGGAAAGTCTACCCAGGCTTTGCTGATGCTTCAGAATAGGAATTTCGCATATCTGAATTTCGATGACAACGAACTGCTCTCCCACTGGGATGAGAATCTGGTGATGGAAATGCTGGGAGATGTCTATCCGGAGTATGAGTATCTGCTGCTTGATGAGGTACAGAACATTGACGGATGGGATCTTTTTGTATCCAAACTTTATCGGAGCGGGGTGAATCTGGTGGTGACAGGGAGTAACGCCAGGCTATTGAGCAGTGAAATGGCTACTGCGTTGACAGGCCGTTACCTGCAGATTGAGATGCTTCCGTTCGGACTGGCGGAGTTCTTCGAATGGAAGCGTGTTACTCCGGATGCGGACACTGTGGATGTTCGGGTACTGCTGGACGATTATTTACGTAACGGTGGTTATCCGGAAACATTGGAATTGCGTAGTCTGACCGGAAGCTATCTGTCCACTTTGTTCGATTCCATTGTGCTGAAGGATGTGGCTAAGCGTCTTTCTATAAGCTAGGATGCGGTTCGGGATAGTCAAACTTGAAAAACTTTGTTTTTCGTTTGCCTCTCCTCTCGCCTTTCACTATCTTTTCATAAGCTAGGATGCGGTTCGGGATAGTCAAACCTGAAAAACTTTGTTTTTCGTTTGCCTCTCCACTCACCTTTCACTATCTTTGTTCCAGACGCATGCGTTATTCATTATTAATTATTCATTATTCATTGGCAACATGAAGTTTCCTATCGGCATACAGAGTTTCGAGCGTATCATCGAAGGTGGTTTCGTCTATGTGGACAAGACCGCGATGATCTATGATCTGACCCACGAAAGCAACATCTATTTCCTGAGCCGCCCCCGACGGTTCGGCAAGAGTCTGCTGGTCTCTACCCTGGAGAACTATTACCTGGGACGCAGGGAACTGTTCAAGGGACTGGCCATGGAGAAGCTGGAGACGGAATGGAACGTCCATCCGGTATTCCATGTGGATTTCAACGGTGCAAATTTTACACGGGAAGGCGTATTGGAAACGATGTTGGAAGATTATGTGGACAAATGGGCGAAACAATATGGTTTACAGGCCAATCATGAACTTGAAGTGGGACTACGCTTCCGTGATATACTTGGTGCCGTCCATGAGCAGACAGGCCGTCGGGCGGTAGTCCTTATCGATGAATATGACAAGCCGATTCTGGATGTACTGGATACGGATTCTGAGCTGGAGGACAGCCACCGGAATATGCTGAAGGGTTTCTATTCGGTCTTCAAGGGAGCGGACAGCCACCTGCAGTTCGTATTGCTGACGGGAGTGACGAAATTCTCCCAGGTAAGCGTGTTCAGCGGTTTCAACCAGCCCAAGGACATCAGTATGGATGCCCGTTACGAGACACTCTGCGGCATTACCCAGGAAGAGCTGGAAAGCTATTTCCCTGAGCAAATAGCCGGTATGGCTTTGGAATATGACTGTTCCCCGGGCGAGATGCGAAAAATGCTGAAACAAAAATATGACGGTTATCATTTCAGCAAACGAATGACAGACATTTATAATCCCTTCAGCGTGCTGAATGCGTTGGACAGCCGCGATCTCCGTAACTACTGGTTCAGTTCAGGGACTCCTACGTATCTGATTCGCCTGCTGGCACATTTCAAGGAGAACATGAACGAGCTGACGGGAAAATACTACCGACCGGAGGAGTTCATCGACTACAAGGCGGATGTGGAGCAGCCGCTTCCGATGATCTACCAGAGCGGCTACCTGACCATCAAGGACTACGACATGCGCCGGAACCGCTTCCTGCTGGATTTCCCGAACAACGAGGTAAAGGATGGTTTCCTGACTGCCTTGGCTACATCGTACTTGCAACCGAAGAAGCGTGTGGAGGGATGGGTAGATGACGTGGTGGATGCTCTGGAGGCCGGTGAGACGGATACCTTGTGTACGCTGTTTACTTCATTCTTGGCAAGCATTCCCTACACGATGCGCCGCAAGGAGGATGAACCGGAGCGTGAACGGTATTTCCAGTATACCTTTTACCTGATTTTCCGTATGCTGAGTGTCTACACGGTCTATGTCGAGAAGGCGCAGAGCCAGGGACGGGTAGACTGTGTGATAGAGACCCCGCAGTATGTCTACATCTTCGAGTTCAAGTTGGACGGTACGGCTGCTGAGGCCCTGCAGCAGATAGAGGAAAAGGGTTATGCCCGTGAATATGCTTCTGATTCCCGCAAATTGTTTAAGATAGGCGCATCCTTCTCTTCGGAGACGGGTACTATCGGTGAATGGCAGGTGCTTCCGTCATTCCCGCATCAGGATACAGTTTAGTTAGTAATGTACGGGGTTTGTTATTGACGGACTACTGTGCGAAATACTTTATCTTGAAATTTTTCCTGTAAACAGTTACTCCATATTATGGTAGAAGACTTTTCAGTTGGTGGAAGTCTTGATAAATGAATGTTGGGGGTATTAAAATAGTTCGTTTCCCTGATAACAGAGCATACCTGAATAACAAGCTTCATGACTTGTCATTTTTTCGAGAAGGTCTGAAGTTTTCCGATATGTTTCCGTATCCTGTTTTTGGCTGGCTTCCAATGTCTGTAACACGGCCTGCAGGGTTTTATAGAATTCATATTTTTCCTGTCTTTCCTTCAGCAGCGCTTTTCTGTTCAGTCCGTAATACTCTACAGAAGTTCTGCCTTTGGGAGTCAGACCAACAGCGATTTCCCGACGGAAGATGAGGTGTGTGTCCGGATCTTCTGTATAAGGATTAATGAGTAGTGGATTCTCTGAAGACAAGTCTTTTCTGTGCCAGTCAGCCCGTTGTAAGTCATCCGTCAGCGGGAAGTAGTTCTTTTTGTATTGCTGGTTACATACCGTACATGCTGCCAGTAGGTTATTCCAGTCCGGCTGCTTCCAGTATCAGTTGTCTTGCCTCTATCTCTTCCGTACTTTCACCGAAAGCCAGTTTAGACAGCTGTGCTTCCAGTTCCTGAAGTTCCAGTTTTTCAGCTGCGGATAATTCCTGCTTCTTCAGCAGTTCAAATCTTCTGCGGATGGCTTCATCCCATTTGGGTGATCGGTCGGTAGGTAGGTTGAACAGTTCACTCATCAGCACCTGCCCTACATCGTAAGTACTGTATATGTCGGCGTCTGTTTCCTCTAAGTATCCTTCTCCGTTGAATACAAAAATTTGGGCGATGTCAGCCGCTCCCATCGCTATCAAAGGGCTGTGGGTAGTGGTGATGAAATGGATATTCGGGAAGGTGTTCGACAAATCTTTCAGGAAACGGCGTTGCCAGGACGGATGCAAATGCAAATCTGCCTCATCTATTAGAACAATTCCTTCGCCCAGTAACGGGTTTTCCAGTTGCGGATTGGCCTCAGCCAGTCTGGAAGCGATATCGGCTACTAGCGCTACAATAATACGGTAACCGTCACTCATTTGTTCGATACGTACAGTGCGACAATCCTGTCCCATCTGTTCGTCCATGGCAAATCGCAGAGGTGACAGTAAGATTCTGGGGTTCCGGTAGCGTCCGTTCAGCATACTGTGCAGGGCATTCCGTACTGCTTTCAGTGTAGGAGATTCATACTGATAATCCTCCCGTTCTACTTTTTCCCGACGTTCCATGTCTTCCTGATAGTCGAACCATTGGAAAAAACGTTTGAAGTCCGTATCGGCTTCCGTAGCATTGATGTAGCTGTCCCAGCGTTCGAATACTTTTTGGAAGTTTCGGTTCCGCTGGGGAGCCTGAATCCGTCCGCGCTCCGTGCTGTAATATACGAAAATCGGCAGTTGGATAGTTCCATTTTCCTGCTGTATCTGTTCCAGTTGTGATAGCGCATAGTCTCGCAGTTCCTTTTCTCCCACGCTGCTACTGGCTTTTACCAGCGAGTCGCGCCGGAGGAAACGTTCCACTTCGATAGTATGGTTTTCATCGAATGAGAAAGTTGTTCGGATACTCAAATAATCGGATACTTCGTTCTGCTCGTTTATGTGAATATCCCACGGCGATGGATTCCGTTTCTTGATTCCGGGAAAAGTTGAAGTAAATACATTTGCGCAGAGGGCTATCGAATCAAGCAGTGTGGTTTTTCCCTTCCCGTTTTCTCCCAACAGGATGGTCACACGCTTATCGTTTAAAGACAGTTCCATGTCTTTTATCAGACGTACATTATGCAGCTGGACTTTCCGGACTTTCATTTGTGATAGGCTGTTTTGTATTATTTGTTTCTGCTTGACAGACAAACAACGTTTAGCAAAGATAGAAAATCTTTTCCGATTTCCAAGAGAATTGCCGGAAGCTATTGGATATTGTCTTCTGCCGGGTTTGGATTCCCGGTTAATGTAGGATTAGTAGTAATAAAAAAAGCGGCTCGTATGAGTCGCTTTTTTTATTATAATAGAACTTCAATTATTCATTTACCACGCTGACTGTAACAGGTATTGAAGTCCAAACTTCACTGTTACCAACTTTTACAGTTCCTTTATAAGTCATAGTTAATTGAGTATCATAAGTCAAAGCAGCAAGACCTGTAATACCATTTAATACATAAACGCTCTGAGCTTTTACGGATTGTAACGCATGATCCTTGATAACGTTTTCAGTTATCTTAAAGGTAGCATCATTTGCATTAAATGAAGCTTTATCGTTCTGTACAGCAGATTCAGTATTAAGTTTACCAAAATTAACTGTTAATTCCTGTTTAGACAAATCAACAGATGTTTTGTATGCAGTCATCATCGTTGCATTACCGTCTACATCCAGTCGCATAGTTACGTTGTTATCATCTGTCCATGCGGCAGATTTGATAAACAAATCATTGAAGTTTGGTAATACTACTTCTACCGGCACATTTACCTTCTTATATTCTCCTTTAACATTATACAAAGTAACAGTTATGGAATGCTTACCAGCTGTTGCATCAACATTAAAGTTTGCAATATTAAATTTAGCGTATTTAATACGTTTAATGTTTGCATAATTATCGTTGAATAAAACCTGAGTTTTACATTCGGCATCTTCGTAGTATGTAACAGCGTCATTCAACTCACCCGCAGTTAATAAGAATTTAGTATCTTCAGTACTCCAATTCAAACCAGTCAGACTAACAGCTTCATCTGCAGATAAGCCACTAAATGTTGTACCTAAATTAACAACAAGTGATGACTTGTCATTCGCCTTAACTGTATATGTTGTAGGAGCAATTTCTTCGGCATCAGCTTGTGTACTACCAATGTAAATAGTTTTATCCAACACGATTTCACTTCCATCCACACACAAGAGATGTACCTTGACACCAAAACTTCTTTGCCCGGTTGTAGCAGGTGCAGAGATGACATTATCCTTAATAGTTACGCCGGCTGCCTCTGCATCATTTACATCTGCATCAGCAAATTCTGTATAGATATCATAAACGTATTGATCTGCATAAGAAATTACACTTGTTGAGCCAGACTCACAATATAGTTCAGGTAGCCGCGGCGGCTATCGGGGATATTTCTGTAATAACCTGATTATAAGTAATTATGATGATGATAAATCGTTTAGAGGGACGTAGGAGGGACGAATGCGGCTACAGAAGCGGACAATCCGGCAAAAGCTTGCCGGTATACAAGCTGTAAATCGTATTGGGATGGGAAGGATAGGATCTATACTGAAAATGTTGATAATCCGAAAACCTCCTTTTCATTTTGCAGATACTGCCGTTTGCGTTATATTTGCCCATAGTAACAACGTTTATTTATGAGGAGATATGATGAGGAATGAAATGACAGGCGACAGATATGTCAATCCTTATACCGACTTTGGGTTCAAGATGCTTTTCGGCTCGGAAATCAACAAAGAACTGCTGATAAGCTTCGTGAACAGTCTGCTCGGTGGCAGGGAGGTGATACGAGACTTGAAATACCTGAATACGGAACATTTGGGTACTTCGGAGAGAGACCGCCGTGCCGTATTCGATGTATATTGCGAGAACGAGCGTGGCGAGAAGATTCTTGTGGAGATGCAACGCGGCGAACAGCAGTTCTTCAAGGACAGAAGTATCTATTATTCCACATTCCCGATACGGGAACAGGGGCTCAGAGGAGAGTGGGACTATGAGCTTAAGGCAGTCTATGTTATAGGAATCCTGAACTTCAAGTTCACAAATGAAGATACGGACAACTATCACCATGAGGTGAAGCTTGTAGATCTGAATACGCGTAAGGTATTCTATGACAAGCTCACCTTCATCTACCTTGAGACGGAAACGGAACTGGAGAGTATGTTCGATAAGTGGATGTTCGTCATAAGAAACCTTTCCAGGCTAATGGACCGTCCCGTGGCTCTGCAGGAAAGAGTCTTCACCCGGCTGTTCGAGTCGGCCGAGATAGCGAAGTTCACCAGGGAACAGTACGAGGAATACGAGGACAGCCTCAAGGCCTACCGCGACTGGCAGAACACCATCCATACGGCGGTAATGAAGAGCCTTCAGGAAGGCATTGCGCAGGGCCGTGAAGAAGGCCGTGAAGAAGGCCGTGAAGAAGGCCGTGAAGAAGGACGTAAAGAGGAACGTCTGAAACTGGCCAGAAAATTCAAGGCTTCCGGTATACCGGTCAGCATCATTGCTGAAAATACCGGACTGACGGAAGAGGAGATTGCGGATTTATAACATTACCAGATTTTTGAAGAGAAGCAGGGCTTCCAGCCGAACCTGAGTACCGTCGATTTGCTGTTCAGTATAAGGCCGGAACGACCGTTCGTTTTCATACAAATGTCCGCATGTTTTATTGTGAACGAACGGACAAAGAAAATAAAATGTCCGTTCGTTTTTCCGTAAAAAGGTTCAAAAGGTTCATAGGTTCACTTATATGCTCCTTTACCACGCAATTATCCCCTTATTTCAGGGCTTTTTCCTGGTTTTAGGTTCACGAAGGTCCACATTCCAAGGTAAAATTTGAGGTTTAGGCATTTGGGTAAGTTGTTGTCTTCCAATGAATAATAATTTTGTGCTTTTGGGGGAATAGCTGTTTGGTAGCGGACTGTCGCATAATTGATAATAATGGGGCATCCAACATTCCGGGTGATTCCAGTCATTTCTTATTGAATATGGGGCCCAATGTACACAAGCCAGTGTTGAAATCTGGATTCCGGGTCAAGCCCGGAATGACAAGCACAGGAACAACTCCGGAAAGACAAACATACGGTCATTCCCTCCTCCGAACGAAAAAATCCCGAGCCGAAGCGTCATTCGGCTAATTATCAACAAAGTACAAGTGCGTTTTACCCCCTTAAAACAGGCTTTTTGTATGAAAAACAGGTATATAGGTGAACCTATGAACCTTTTGAACCTTGAGGAGAAGTTGAAACAGGGAATTTTCGCCTTGGCACTTCCGGGATTTCTGAAGATGAATCGGCCGGAGCGACAGCCAGGAAGCCGTATTCCTTACCGGTACAACAGTACCGACAACTGTTCCTCGGCGAATTTCTCGTTGGCAATCTCCAGCAGGTAATCGGCGGTGAGGGCATTGATGCGCTGGTAGACCTCCGCTTTGTGCTCGTAGGTACCGTAATGCAGGAAGCACTTGCCCATATCAAGGGCTACATTCTCGAAGTTATCGGTTGATACGCCTATCTGACCGATAATCTGTTTCTGTGCGGCGGCGAGTTGGGTACTGGTCAACCGACGGTCACGCAGCTTCTTCAGTTCCTTGTATACCAGTTCCGTGCATTCGTCGGCATCGTCCGGGTCACAACCGAAATAGATACAAAAGGCACCTGTGTCGGTGTATGAAGTCAGGTTGGCTTCTACGTTGTATACCAGTCCCCGACGTTCGCGCAGCGAGACGTTCAACCGGCTGTTCATACCCGGTCCGCCCAGGATATTGTTCAGCAGATAAAGCCCCGTGCGATGCTCGTCGTACGCATCGTAGCCACGGCTACCTATCATGACGTGCGACTGGTGCGTGTCCTTGTAGAGGGTAAGGTGCTTGGGTTGGTAGGCGAGAGGCGGCATCCGGCGGTAATCGCCGGCTTCTCTGGCAGGGATGTCGGCGGTGAGTTTCTCCAGAGTACGGACAGTCCGTTTGAAATCCAGATCGCCCAGAACGAAAAACACCATGTTGTCCGGGCGGTAGAAACGGTTGACGAAGTTCAGGGCGTCCTCGGTCCGGAAGTCACGCAGCTGGTCCGGACGTCCCAGGATATTGCGTCCCAACGGATGGTCCGGGAAAATCAGTTCCTCGAAGTCGTCGAAAATCAGTTCCGAAGGGCTGTCTTCGTAACTCTGTATCTCGTCGATGATGACTTCTACCTCTTTTTCGATTTCTGCCTGCGGAAATGTACTGTTGAACACGATGTCCGTCAGCAGTTCGGCGGCACGGAGGAAATGCTCCTTCAGGAAAGTGCTGTACACCACCGTTTCCTCTTTGTTTGTATAGGCGTTCAAGTCGCCGCCCACCCGTTCCATCCGGTTCAGAATGTGCCAGGCCTTCCGTTTGCGGGTTCCCTTGAAGATGAGGTGCTCCACAAAATGGGCCATGCCCTGTTCGTTGTCCCGTTCGTCACGGGTACCGGCATCTACGGCATAGCCACAATAGGCCACGCCGGTAGGACTGGAAGCCTGGATAATCCGCAGGCCGTTCGGAAGAGTATACGTCTGGTGTGACATGTTTCTGATGCGATTGATTTTCTGCCGGCAAAGTTAATGAAAAGGAAAGTTTGGACAGAAGAACCGGAGGACAAAATATTACATTTCACGTGCTGTCCGTTCGATTTGTGTGTGGATAGCCTGTTCTCCGGAAGGTTTCAGGAACTCTTTTCTTTTTGCGATTAAAAAGAAGAACTGAAAAATCACGGCAAAAAGAAAAAAAATGCAGATATTTGCAGAATAATGGAAAGGAACAGCGCATGACAAAGAACAGAATCGGGGTCTTCTGCGCGGCATCCGAGCGGATAGACCCTCTCTACATAGAAAAAGCGGAAGAACTGGGTGCCTGGATAGGGAGCCAGGGCAAGTGGCTGGTATACGGCGGTTCGAACCTCGGACTGATGGAAGCGACCGCCAAGGCAGTGAAGGCGAACGGCGGACAGGTGATGGGGGTAGTACCCACCCTGCTGGAAGAGCGCGGACGGGTCAGTACCTTGCTTGATGTGATTTTCCCCACCGTCAACCTGAGCGACCGCAAGGACCTCATGCTTCAGGAGGCCGATATACTGGTAGCCCTGCCGGGCGGTATCGGTACCCTGGACGAGATTTTTCACGTACTGGCTGCCGGCAGTCTCGGTTACCACGACAAGCAGGTCATCCTGTACAATGTGGACGGTTTCTGGAACGGTCTGCTGGAGTTCCTCCACGGACTGGAAGCCCGACAGTTTATTCACCATCCGCTGAAGGAACGGCTGAAAGTGGCCGATACTTTCGAGCAGTTGGTTTCATACCTTACAGACTAATTTCTAAAACCTGATATATGATTTCATCCATTAACGAACTGCTGCAGCACGAAGCTCAGGCAGTTCTGAATATTCCGGTGACTGAGGCCTTCCAACAGGCGGTAGATCTGATTGTAGAACAGGTACATCGTAAGAAGGGAAAACTGGTGACCAGCGGTATGGGAAAGGCTGGACAGATAGCCATGAATATCGCTACTACTTTCTGTTCTACCGGCATCCCGTCGGTATTTCTGCACCCCAGTGAGGCGCAGCACGGCGATTTGGGTATCCTGCAGGAGAATGACCTGCTGTTGCTGATTTCCAACTCGGGCAAGACCCGTGAAATTGTGGAACTGACAGACCTGGCCGCACACCTGCTGCCGGATATGAAACGGATAGTCATTACCGGGAACCCGGATAGTCCGTTGGCACAGACCGCCGATGTGTGTCTGCCTACCGGCCATCCGGAAGAAGTCTGCCTGCTGGGGATGACACCTACCACATCCACTACGGTGATGACTGTCATCGGCGATATCCTGGTGGTAGAGACCATGCGGAAGACCGGATTTACCATCGAAGAATACAGCAAGCGCCACCACGGAGGTTATCTGGGAGAACGCTCGCGCGAACTGAGTAAATGATACACCTTATTAATATGGATTTATGAATCGAAAAGTAATCGGTATCGGCGAAACCATCCTCGACATCCTGTTCCGGGACGACCAGCCACAAGCAGCTGTACCCGGAGGATCCGTTTATAATGCCATGATTTCTTTGGGACGGATGGGGGTAGATGTCACCTTTATCAGCGAAACCGGGAACGACCGGGTAGGACGGATCATTCTGGAGAATATGAGGAACAACGGAGTACGTACCGACTGTGTAAACGTATTTCCAGACGGTAAATCGCCTGTATCGCTGGCTTTCCTGAACGAACGGAACGATGCGGAGTATCTTTTCTACAAGGACTATCCGCACCAGCGTCTGGAGGTGAAGATGCCCGATATACAGCCGGACGACATTGTGATGATAGGTTCCTATTTTGCCGTTACACCGGTGCTCCGCGATAAGGTAAAAGGCCTCCTGGAGCTGGCCCGTGAGCGGGGAGCCATTATCTATTACGATGTAAACTTCCGCAGTACCCATGCCAACGAAGCCATCAAGCTGATGCCTACGCTGCTGGAAAACTTTGAATATACCGATATCCTGCGCGGCTCTACCGAAGACTTCAGTAATATGTTCGGTCAGCCTGATGCGGAGAAAGTATATACCCAACGGGTGGGTTTCTACTGCAAGCATTTCATCTGTACGGATGCCGATAAGGATGTCCGCTTGTTTGCAGGGAATGTACGCAAGAGCTATCCGGTACCTGCTGTCAAGACAGTCAGTACCATCGGAGCGGGAGACAACTTCAATGCCGGAGTGGTATATGGCCTGCTGAAGAACCGCATTCGTCGGGATGACCTTGACACGTTGTCCGAGGCTGACTGGGATGAAGTTATCCGTTGCGGTATGGCCTTTGGCGGTGAGGTATGTCGGCAAGTAGGAAATTCGGTTTCGCCGGAGTTTGCGGCAACCTTTCGTTGACAAAAGCAGGAGGAGTAACCTTTTTATAAAAGTATTAAATAATGTAAACGCCTGCAACTTTTCAATAAAAGTAGATGGTTGTTTCGAACAAAGTATATACATTTGTCCTCGAAATCTATAACAAATATAGTTTTCAGTATGTAAGACGTTCTCGCTAAAGTATTGGTGTGTATCCGGATACACACTATTCTTTTCTGAAAATGTCGTGGTCTATGAAAGATAAGTACAGCTTTTTCGGAATGCTGATAAGGTGATTGGAAGCGGTTTGGTTGTGTAGCCGCCGCGGCTACAGAACCGAGCAAAATCGCGTCCAGAAGGCCTTCTAGCGGGGTATTTGTTTGTTTCTTTCTCGT
>DGYFI06203__coassemble_1907_pt1 | contig 11627 bp, 7 predicted proteins | sample DGYFI06203__metabat2_low_PE_020 | metagenome-assembled genome bin DGYFI06203
ATGAAATGAACCGTGGTTTCTACCTGCGTGACGGTGGTTATTATTTTGCCATCAGCGACCGGATGGACCTGAAAGTGCTGGGCGAAATCTTTACGAAAGGTTCGTGGGGACTTTCGGCGGCTTCCAATTATAACAAGCGTTACAAGTATAGCGGTACATTCAATGCCAGTTACCTGGTGACGAAGACCGGTGACAAGGGGATGCCGGACTATGCGGTATCGAAGGACTTCAAGATTCAGTGGAGCCACCGTCAGGACGCGAAGGCCAATCCGAACAGCACCTTCTCGGCCAGTGTGAACTTCGCCACCAGTAGTTACGACCAGTCGAACCTGAGCAGTCTTTACAATCCGCAACAATATTCGCAGAATACCAAGGCTTCCAGTGTGAGCTACTCACGTAACTTTCCGGAAATCGGTCTGAATATCTCCAGTACGTTCAACATTACGCAGAATACGCGCGACTCCTCGGTAACGATGACCCTTCCGGATGTCAACATCGCGTTGAACCGTATCTATCCGTTCAAACGGAAAAAGGCGGCGGGTAACGAGCGCTGGTACGAGAAGATTTCGTTGCAATATACCGGAAGTATGACGAATAAGGTAGATACGAAGGACAATCTGCTTTTTAAGACCCCGATGCGTCAGTGGGTGAACGGTATGCAGCATAAGATTCCGGTGACGGCTACCTTTACCTTGTTCAAATACATCAATCTGGTTCCGTCGTTCAACTATACCGAGCGGTGGTACCTGAACAAGATTACCCGAAGCTACGACCCGAGTCCGGCTTCTACAGACCATGTGAAACGGGATACCGTTAGCGGTTTCTACCGGTTGTACGACTATAACCTGGCTTTGCAGATGAATACCAAGCTTTATGGTATGTACAAGCCGTTGTTCATGAAGAGTAAGGAAATCCAGATACGTCACGTGTTCTCTCCTTCGGTAAGTTACACGTATACCCCGAATTTCGGAGCTTCGCGTTACGGATATTACGATACGTATACGTATACGGATGAAGACGGTGAGGTACGTACCGTAGAGTATTCTCCATTTGAAGGAATGAGTTACGGAGTTCCTGGAAAGACGATGTCCCAGAACATCAGTTTCTCGGTGGATAATAACCTGGAGATGAAGATGAAGTCGGATAAGGATACAACGGGCTATCGGAAAATCAGTCTGATTGACCAGTTGGGTGCTTCGCTTTCTTACGATATGGCAAACAAGAAGTGGAGTGACTTGAGTATGAACGTGCGTCTGAAACTGACCAAATCGTATACCTTCAATATGAACGCTTCGTTTGCTACGTACGCCTATCAGTTCGATGACCAGGGTAATGTGGTGGTAGGTGATCGTACCGAATGGTCGTACGGACGTTTCGGCCGTTTCCAGGGATATAGCGGTTCTTTCTCGTATACCCTGAATAACGATACGTTCAAGAAGCTGTTCGGCAAGTCGGAAGATAAGGGAGAAGACGATAAGAAGAAAGAAGAGTCCGAGGACGATGACAATGCGGAGAATGCAGAGCAGAAGGAAGAGGAAACCAATAATTCCGGTATGCGTAAGACGGAAAGTGCGGCGACGGATGCGGATGGTTACCTGGCCTTCAAGTTCCCGTGGAGCATCAGCTTGAGTTATAGCTACAGTATCCGTGAAGACCGGACGAAAGACATTAACATCAAGACAATGCGTTATCCGTATTCGTTGACCCATTCGTTGAATGTTTCGGGTAACTTCAAGATTGGTAGCCGTTGGAACATGAACTATTCTACCGGTTATGATTTTACGACGAAGGAGATGTCAATGACGACGCTGAACATTACGCGTGACCTGCATTGCTTCAACATGAGTTGTGGTCTGGTATTCGGTCCGTTCACCTCGTACAACTTCTCTATCCGTGCCAACTCCAGTATGCTGACGGATGCCCTGAAGTGGGATCAGCGTAGTAATACGGGTAGTTCGGTTACGTGGTATTGATATCGCTTTCCGGAGATGTTTCTTCCCGGCATGCTTCATGCCGGAACAGGATATAAAAGTTGAGGCTGTCTGTAATCCATGAAGGAAACAGACAGCCTCTGTTATTATCGGGAAGTGATAGTGCTGATGATGGTTTATCCGCAACGTGAAGAACCGCAGGTCTTGCAGATGAGACAACCTTCCTGGTAAACCAAGGTTTCGTTGCCGCAATTCGGACATTTCACGCCTTTGGCTTCGGTACCGTCCTGAACATATTTCTTCAAGGCACGTTCCACACCGTTCTTCCAGGTGTTGATGTTCTCGCTATCCAATTGCAGGGAACCTACCAGTTTGATGACCTGGTCAATCGGCATCTGCCAGCGGAGGACGCCTGAAATCAGTTTCGCGTAGTTCCAGTATTCCTTGTTGAATTTCTCGGACAGGCCTTCGATGGTCATCTTGTAGCCTCGCTTGTTCTCGAACTGGAAGTCGTAGTGTTTTACGCCGTCCTCGTCGTAGTTCTTGATGATACGTCCGTGAGTGACTGATCTCGGCAACAGGATACCTTCTTCGTCGTCCTGCAGACCGGTAAAGATTTCGTAGGGACGTCCGTCGAGCAGACCCACGAAGGCCACCCATTTCTCCTTGTTGTTCTGGAAACGTACTACATCGGCTTCCAGTACTTTCGGACGTACTTCCACCACTTGCGGACGTTTGAGCAACTTGTCTACGGCAGCCGTATCGGCCTTCTTTTCTTCTTTCTTCTTGGTAGAGAGGAGCACGCCGGCACGTGAACCGTCGCGGTAAACGGTACATCCTTTACATCCGGAACGCCAGGCTTCCACGTAGAGGCGGTTCACCAGTTCTTCGTCGACATTGTTCGGCAGGTTGATGGTGACGCTGATGGAATGGTCCACCCATTTCTGGATGCGTCCCTGCATCTTCACTTTCATCAGCCAGTCGACATCGTTCGACGTAGCTTTGTAATAAGGTGATTTGGCCACCAGTTCGTCTATTTCTTCCTGGGTATAGCGCTTGTCCGGATCGTATCCGTTGATTTTCATCCAGGTCAGGAACTTGTGATGGAAGACAATGTATTCTTCGAAAGCATCACCTGTTTCGTCGATGAAATCTATGTGGACGTTGGTATCGTTCGGGTTGACTTTCCGGCGGCGTTTGTATACCGGCATGAAGACAGGTTCGATACCCGAAGTAGTCTGTGTCATCAGGCTGGTGGTACCGGTCGGAGCGATGGTCAGACAGGCGATGTTCCGGCGTCCGTATTTCACCATTTCCTCGTACAGTTCCGGGTCGGCTTCTTTCAGGCGGTTGATGAACGGGTTGTTCTTTTCGCGTTTGGTATCGTAGATTTCGAAGGCACCGCGTTCCTTGGCCATGTTGATGGAGGAGCGGTAGGCCGCCAGTGCGATGGTCTTGTGTACCTTTTCAGAGAAATCGCTGGCTTCTTCGGTTCCGTAGCGTAATCCCATGGCGGCCAGCATGTCACCTTCTCCGGTGATACCTACTCCGGTACGGCGTCCCATACCCGACTTGCGGTAAATCTTTTCCCACAAGTGGCGTTCGGCACCTTTGACTTCGATGCTTTCCGGGTCGCTGTCAATCTTTTCCATGATTTTCTCGATCTTCTCCAGCTCCAGGTCGATGATGTCGTCCATGATGCGCTGAGCCAATGCGACGTGCTTCTTGAACAGATCGAAATCGAAATAGGCTTCCGGAGTGAACGGATTGACTACATACGAGTAAAGGTTGATGGCCAGCAGACGGCAGGAGTCATACGGACAAAGTGGAATTTCGCCGCACGGGTTGGTAGAAACCGTACGGAATCCCAGGTCGGCGTAGCAATCGGGCACCGATTCGCGAAGGATGGTGTCCCAGAAAAGTACGCCCGGTTCGGCCGATTTCCAGGCATTGTGGACAATCTTCTTCCACAAGGCGGCGGCATTGATTTCTTTCGTAACCGCGGGATGGTCGGAATCAATCGGGAATTGTTGGGTATAAGTCTGGTTGTCTACGGCGGCCTGCATGAAGGCGTCGTCCAGCTTTACCGAAACATTGGCACCCGTCACCTTGCCTTCCGTCATCTTGGCGTCGATGAAGGATTCCGAGTCCGGATGTTTGATGGATACGGTCAGCATAAGTGCTCCACGGCGTCCGTCCTGTGCCACTTCGCGGGTAGAGTTCGAATAACGTTCCATGAAAGGAACCAGACCGGTAGAGGTCAAGGCAGAGTTCTTTACCGGAGAACCTTTCGGACGGATGTGTGACAGGTCGTGACCCACACCTCCGCGTCGTTTCATCAGTTGCACCTGTTCTTCGTCGATGCGGATGATGGCACCGTAGGAGTCGGCCGAACCGTCCAGACCGATTACGAAGCAATTGGACAAGGAAGCTACCTGGAAGTCATTGCCGATACCGGTCATCGGACTTCCCTGAGGGATGATGTATTTGAAATGGTCGAACAAGTTGAACAATTCTTCCGCCTTGAGTCCGTTAGGGTATTTGGCTTCGATACGTGCCACTTCATTGGCGATGCGCCAGTGCATATCTTCCGGCGATTTCTCGTAGATATTCCCGAACGAATCTTTTACGGCGTATTTATTGACCCACACTCGTGCAGCCAATTCGTCTCCATTGAAATACTGCAACGAAGCGTTGAAGGCTTCGTCGTAGCTATACGTCTTTTTTTCCACGGTTGATATATTGATAATTGGTTTGTCGATTAAAGCAAAAGTGTAGAAGTTGTGCTTTCAATAACTACGACGGTACAAAGCTATAGATGTTTTTTCAATTCACAAAATAAAATCTCCGGAACTTACATGGACTATTTAAACTTTTCCAAAAAGCAAATTTAAAATGCTGATATACAACATACTATTTTTACAATGTTAATTAAAAGTTTTCCAAAACTGAAAACTTGCATAATTCAAAGTTTATGTTATAGCCTGTCAGAATGATGTCTTCTTCTGCCTGTTCCGGAGCATCCGGAGGAAATGGAAGTGCCTGTTTGTAGCCGCTTCGGACAGGACGGGGCCGGAGGTATGTTTTTTCGTTCCAAGGGTATGAAATTAGCTGAGATTTATGTAAGTTTGTAAGGAAATAAATCGAGTGAAAATGGAATCAATTAAAAACAGACGTACCATACGTAAGTATACGAGTCAGGACATCCCCGATTCGTTGTTGAATGAGTTGCTGGAAGAGGCTTTCCGTGCGCCCACAATGGGGAACATGCAGCTCTATAGTGTCATTGTAACCCGTGATTCGGCACGCAAGGAACGGATTGCTCCGTTTCATTTCAACCAGCCGATGGTGACTTCGGCGCCGGTCGTGCTTACCTTCTGCGCCGATTTCAACCGCTTCTGCCAGTGGTGTCGCCAGCGGAACGCCAATCCCGGATACGATAATTTCCTTTCGTTCCTGAACGCGGCAAGCGATACGCTTCTGGTTACCCAGAATTTCTGTACACTGGCCGAGGCAGCCGGATTGGGCACCTGCTACCTGGGTACCACCCTATATTCTGCCGGCGGTCTGATCGAGGCTTTGGAATTGCCGAAGCTGGTTGTACCGATTGCGACCATTACCGTAGGTTATCCCGATGAATGTCCGGCCCAACCGGAGAGACTTCCCATCGAGGGCTTGATTCACCAGGAGACTTATCGGGCATACGGAGAACAGGATATCGACCGGATTTATGCGGAGAAGGAGGCCATGCCCGAGAACCGGCATTTCGTGGAGGTGAATCGTACGGAGAATCTGGCTCAGGTATTCACCGACTACCGCTATACGAAGGCCGCAAACGAAGAGATTTCGAAGGTCTTGCTGGAGACTTTGCGCCAACAGGGATTCCTGGACTGAGGCCGGAACAATAGTAAAAAGCCCGGACTGAACAACGCGTGTTTCAGTCCGGGCTTTTTGCTTACGGAACATTTCCGTTATTTGGTCCGAAGAGTCGCTTCGATTTCTTCGATTTCGTTCTTGAAGGCCTTGTCTACCTCTACCTGGTCTTTCACCATCTTGCAGGCATGGAGTACGGTAGCATGGTCTTTGTTTCCGATGAGCTGGCCGATTTTCGACGAAGAGGTATCGGTATGCTTCTTGGCCAGATACATGGCTACCTGTCTTACCTGTACCACTTCGCGCTTGCGGGTCTTGGTGTGGATGGCGGACGTATCAATCTTGTAGTGGCTGCATACCTTTTCGATGATGTCGTTTACGGTAATCGGTTTGACTTCCGCGCATTTCACCGCTTTCTTCACGATGCGTTGAGCCAGTTCCAGGTCGATTTCGCGCTTGAACAGAATGGATTGAGCCAACAGGGAGTTCACGATACCTTCCAGTTCACGCACGCTTTCGTTCACGTTCTCGGCAATGTAGCAGATGACCGATTCCGGAATGACCAGTCCGTCCTTCTTGATCTTGTTCCGCAGGATATTCTTTCTCAGTTCGATATCCGGCTTTTCCAGCTCGGCCACCAGTCCCCATTTGAAACGGGTGAGCAGACGTTCCTCCATACCCTGTAGCATGACCGGAGCGCGGTCGGAGGTCAGGATGAGCTGCTTGCCGTTCTGATGCAGGTGGTTGAAGATGTGGAAGAACGTGTTTTGCGTCTTCGTTACTCCCGCAAATTCTTGTATGTCATCAATGATGAGCACGTCAATGGTCTGGTAGAAGCTGATGAAGTCGTTGAAATGGTTGGTACGCACGGAGTCTGTGTACTGCACCTGGAAAAGGTGTGCAGATACGTACAATACACGTTTCTCCGGATAAAGTTCCTTGATACGTGTACCGATGGCATTGATCAGGTGGGTTTTCCCCACGCCTGAAGGGCCGTATAGAAACAACGGGTTGAACGTACGGGCCGGGTTCTGTGCGACCGTTTCGGCTACCGTGCGTGAAAATTCGTTGCTGTTTCCCTTGATGAAGTTCTCGAAGTTGTAGTTCGGATTCAGATGCGGGTCCAAATCCTGAGGTACGGCTGCTTGTAGCGGGTTAGGTGCCTTGTTGGCATTATGTATAGGCTGCTGGGGCAAAGCGGTCGACCGTTTTGTCCCTTCAATATTCATGGTGATATGGTTTGTCTTATCCGTCAGGATGGAGTACATCAGCTCTGTCCCTTCACCGATTTCTTTATACAAGGCCGCACGAAGCAATCCCACGTACTTTTCTTCCAGGTATTCATAGAAGAAAGGACTTGGGACCCCAATCGTCAGTGCCTTGTTCTCGTACTTGAGTGGTACGATAGGCTCAAACCATGTATTGTATGCTGTCGTGTTCACGTTGTCTTTAATGAACGAGAGACAACGATTCCACACTGCTACAGCCTGGTTGTTTTCAATCATACGTGCGTTGTTATTTTTAACTGCAAAAACTTCTACTTTGCAAATTTCGTAAGGATATTTTAGAAAAACAAATCTGTTTTTGCTTGCTTTTTTTACCTTTTGTTTAAGATATTGATAATTAACTGTTTACAAAATAGTGTAGTTGGACCTTCAAACAGGATATCTTGCACTTTTCAACGTATTGTACATCAATATTTTAATCGTTGGTTTTCTTGCCTTTTATCCGTGTGCGCTTTTAGTTTTATCTCTTGATTATCAAGCGTTTGTTTTTAAGCTATCCGGAAGTCCGGATAGCTTTTGTTATTTAGACTATTTCTATATAGCGCTTATTTGTCTTTCTTTCCGAAGAGTGAGAAGTGTACGTAACGTTTCGGATGTGCCTGCAGGTCTTCCAGCAGACTGGCGGCATTGCCGGCCGTAGCGCTCAGGTTGTTATACAATGACGAGTCGTTGAGCAGCAGACCCAGCGAGTTGTCTTTCCGGTTGAGCTTGTCGGTAAGCAGGCGTACGTTCTGAAGGGTAGAATCCACTTTGATGAATGTAGATGCGTAATCAATATTCTTCAGGTTGCCGCTGATTTGTTTCAAGTCTTCGGTGATGGTGGTGATGTTGCCGGTCAGTGCCGGAACGTCTTTCGACATCAGGGTGTTCAGCTGCTTGCTGGTCGCGTTCAGCGAGGCGGTCAGTTGTTCGGCGTTATGCAGGGTATTCTTCAGAGCCGGGTCGGCCAGCAGCTGGTTGAGTGAGCTCAGGATGGAGTCCAGTTTCGGCATCATCTGTTCCACTTTCGGCAGGAGTTCCTTTTCGGCTACTCCCATGATACCCGGATTGGCGCGTCCCTGGATGGTATCGCCTGCGGCATAATAGGTCGTACTGTTGAAATCCAGTACCAGGTTGATTTTTACGGTACCCAGCATTTCGGTCACCAGGTCTGCGTAACTTCCTTTCGGAATACGCATCTTTTCGTCCATGTCGATGCCTACCACCACATGGCCGGGTTTCTGGTAATTGTATTGGATGTCTCTTACCAGACCGACCTTCAGTCCGTTGGCAAAAACCGGACTTGAGTTGGCCAGTCCGTTGATGTCTGTAAACTCTACGTAGTAGTAACTTTCAGGCTTTAACATGTTTACGCCTTTCAGGTAGTTGATACCGAAGAAAAGTACCAGCAATGCACCGATACCGGCCAAACCTATTTTTACTTCTTTTCTCATTTTGTTATTTGTAGTTTCTATTTATTTTCTTCTTTTCCGTTTGAATTCGCGGATGGCTTCGTTGATGTTCATCTTCTGTCCGTCCTTGAAGGCGATGATGAACGCGTCCTTGAATTTGGCATCCACTTTGGTACGTTTCAGGCGGAGAATCCGGTTGTAGTCGGTATCTTCGCCGTAGGTGTATTTCACCAGCCCGTTCTCCTTATAATAAGATACCGGAGTCAGCCCTTTCAGTTGCCTGCTTCCTTTCGGAAGTACCCGCGACGAGGTGGTAATCTGAATCTTGAATACCGGGCGCGAAGCTTCCTGTTTCGACGCGTGTCTGGCCGGTTGCACCTCGGAGCCGTTTGCTTGCGGGGCGCGTGTGTCGGCTGGGGCGGCCGGTGCTTCGGGTATCGCTTCCCGCGAAGCGGAGTCTGTTTCGTCTGCCGGAATGTTGGTCACCGGCGTCGTTTCCCGGTTGCCGCCGGAGCGGACGTTCCTTTGCTGGTTCCGGTAGTTGGCGATAGCCGTATAGATGCTCCGTGCCATGGTGGCGCTTCCGTTTTCCGAAATCAGGAAAGAGGCTTCGGTCGGATTGGTGATGTATCCCAGTTCCACCAGGATGCTGGGCATCGAGGTTTCGCGCAATACCAGGAATCCGGCCTGGTGTACCCCCTTGTCCTGCCGGCCGTTGTTCCGGAACTGGCGTTGTACCAGTTGGGCCAGGCTGACACTCTGGGCCATGTACTTGTCCTGCAGGAATTCGAAGATGATGTAGCTTTCGGCCGAGTTCGGGTTGAATCCGGCGTATTGCTGCTTGTAGTCATCTTCAATCAGAATCACTGAGTTTTCCTTTTGGGCGACTTCCAGGTTCTCTTGTGTACGGTGCAGACCGAGGGTGTAGGTTTCCGCGCCGCTTACCCGGCTGTTCCGTGAAGCCAGCGAGTTGGTATGGATGGATACGAACAGGTCGGCTTTGACGTTGTTGGCTATTTCAGCTCTCCGGTGTAACGGGATGAATACATCGCGGTCGCGCGTATAGACCACCCGCACATCCGGCAGGTTCTGTTCTACCAGCCTGCCCAGTTTCAGGGCTACTTTCAGGTTGATGTTCTTCTCCTTGACGTTTCTGCCGATGGCACCCGGGTCATGACCTCCGTGTCCGGCGTCGATGACCAGCGTAAAACGGTTGTCGTTCCCGGCAGATGCGGGAGCCTGGAAGAACAAGGCCAGAAGAAAGGCCCCGATGATAGGATATAGTATGTTGAATCTTGTAGTCTTCATAACCAAACTTCCTGCAAAGGTAATAGAATTTTTTGTTTCTCTCCTTCCTTCCCGTCCAAAAGATGCAGATTATTCGATATAAAACCCATAAAAACAGGGGAATTTCCTATCTTTCGCCGAATCTGTCCGCGTGGAAGCCGGTGTTTTGCCGGCTTCGGAATCCCTCCGGCGGGAACGGACGGACATGCGGCGAAAAACGAACGGACGTTTTCACGAAGACCTGCGGACGTTTACACGAAAACGAACGGACGTTTTCACGAAGACCTGCGGACGTTTACACGAAAACGAACGGACGTTTACAGGAGAACGAACGGACGTTTGGGAGGAAGGTACTTCGCCCGAAGCTCTGTTAATTTAGCTTAAACCTGTAAGGAAGAAACCTGACGGGCCGCAGAATCTCTTATCTTTGTTACACTCATAAAAAATCAGAAGATATGACATTGATAGATGGAAAGGCTATTTCCGAACAGGTGAAGCAGGAAATAGCGGCCGAAGTGGCTGAGATTGTAGCGAAAGGAGGCAAGCGTCCTCATCTGGCGGCGATTCTGGTCGGACACGATGGAGGAAGCGAGACCTATGTGGCCAATAAGGTGAAGGCTTGCGAGGTTTGCGGTTTCAAGTCGACGCTCATCCGTTACGAGGCGGATGTGACGGAAGAGGAACTGCTGGCCAAGGTGCGTGAGCTGAATCAGGATGACGATGTAGACGGATTCATCGTCCAGCTGCCGCTCCCGAAGCACATTTCCGAGCAGAAGGTCATCGAGACCATCGATTACCGCAAGGATGTGGACGGTTTCCATCCCATCAACGTAGGTCGGATGGCCATCGGCTTGCCTTGTTATGTGTCGGCTACTCCGAACGGAATTCTGGAATTGCTGAAGCGTTATCAGATTGAGACCCAGGGAAAGAAATGTGTCGTGCTGGGACGTAGCAACATCGTGGGCAAACCCATGGCGATGCTCATGATGCAGAAGGCTTATCCGGGCGACGCTACCGTGACGGTCTGCCATAGCCGGAGCAAGAACTTGGTGGAGGAATGCCGTGAGGCCGACATCATTATCGCGGCGCTGGGACAACCGAACTTTGTGAAGGCCGATATGGTGAAGGAAGGGGCCGTCGTGATTGACGTAGGTACGACCCGTGTACCGGATGCTACCCGTAAGTCCGGCTTCAAGCTGACCGGCGATGTGAAGTTCGACGAAGTGGCTCCGAAATGTTCCTTCATAACCCCGGTACCGGGTGGAGTAGGCCCGATGACGATTGTATCCTTGATGAAGAATACTTTACTGGCCGGTAAGAAGGCCATTTACGGATAAAGGATGAATGCTTTTTCCCTGAAACGGATAGGGTTGCTGATGGCCTGTTGGCTTTCGGCAACCCTTTTTCGTGCCCAGACGGCCGATTCCATCCGACTCCTGTTCGTGGGCGACCTGATGCAGCATCAGGCTCAGATGGACGCGGCGAAGCGTCCGGACGGCACTTACGACTATACCTCTTATTTCAGGCAGGTACGTCCGGAGTTCGACCGGGCGGACTTGCTGGTGGGGAATCTGGAGGTGACGCTCGGCGGGAAGCCTTACCGGGGGTATCCGGCGTTCAGCGCGCCCGACGAGTTCCTGTACGAATTGAAGCGGGTGGGTTTTGATGTGCTGCTTACGGCCAACAACCATTGCCTCGACAGGGGACGTAAGGGGCTGGAGCGGACCGTCCGGATGCTGGATTCGCTGGAGATTCCTCATGCCGGCACGTACAGGGAGGTGGAGGAACGTTTCCGGCGTTATCCGTTGCTGGTTACGGTGAAGGGCTTCCGGATTGTCCTGCTGAACTATACGTACGGC
>DGYFI06203__coassemble_1917_pt1 | contig 11556 bp, 9 predicted proteins | sample DGYFI06203__metabat2_low_PE_020 | metagenome-assembled genome bin DGYFI06203
GTCTCAGGATTAATTGTCTTCAAAAAAGAATGATATAAAGTTCCTCGATTCCGCTCTTTTCTCATACGAATAATACAAGTATAAGTCGTGGCGTCTTCAAAAATCTGATTGTCCCCAAAATCAATTAACTGATAAAGATTATTATCTAGGAATAAATCACGCAAAGAACGACCATACATCACTTTCTCCCACTTATTTGGAACAATGTATGATAAAAGTCCACCCTTTCGTAACAAATGCAAACCTCGTTCTATAAACAAGGTATATATATCACCTCGAGCTTCATGGGTATGATATGTTTTCTCACGTTCATTACCCTTTTCTCCAATCCTATACATTCCCTTATAAACAAGTGAATCCTCTGATAATTTTTCTAAACTAATATATGGAGGATTACCTATAATGACATCAAATCCCTCGAATGTTCCATCTTCTTTTAAAACTTCAGGAAACTCAACCATCCATTCAAGGGCATAACGCATGGTTGCATGTTCTCTTATCGACTGTGTATTATCAACAAAGACATCCAGTTGATAAGCAGGCATTAAGCGTCGTTTTAATTGACCGATATTATCATTAAGAGCTTGTTTTATCTTTTTGGAATGACAAGCCTTGTATTCTTTTACATTCTGTTTGTATTCTAACACAAGATTTTTCATTCCTTCCACACTTTGAACCTTCCTGCCAATACAAACAGGATGATTTGAAGCCAAAGAGTTTCCGCATTTTATATTGATATCAATGTTAGGAAGCGTTTGTAACACACGCTGACCATCTTCATTACGATAGTAGTACGCATTCTTTAGCAACTCTATCCAAAGACGCAACCTGCAAATCTCTACACTTTTGGGATTTAAATCTACTCCGAACAAACAGTTTTCTATTATTTCTTGCTTTTCTTCAAACAATGCTTCTTGAATGCGCTGGCTTGTAGTATCGGATGGATTATATTTAAAGTACTCACCATCTTCATCGGAAATAACTAATTCATCCTGCTCCACACGTACATCATAATCTTTAATTCGTTTAGGTAGTGCTTGCCTGTCTTGTAATACACCAAGTTCACTTTTTATCGCAATCAATTCATTCAATGCAGAAACTAGAAAGTGACCACTTCCAACTGCCGGATCACATATTCTGATTGAGTTTATGATTTGATTGGCTTCAATCCTGACTTCTCGCTGTCCATATTCTATTTTATCTTTTAATTCTTCAAAATCGGCACAACTCCAACCTTTTAATTTATTAAACTTGTCAATTACTGCTCTACGCAATGTTTTATGGCAAATATATTGTGTTATATATCCAGGAGTAAAGAAAGAACCGTCTTTATATCCATTAATCTTTTCAAATATAAGTCCTAATACAGATGCATTTATCAGAGTCTTACTATTTTCATGTATCAATGAATTTTCCGATGAATGTTCAGCTCCAAAATCATAGGCGTCCAAAAAAGACAGAAAGTAATCCAAAGTCTTTATTTTTCCATTTTTCTTTCTACCCTTTTCATCTTTTAATACAGTTTGTTTATATATTTCCATTTCTCCCAAACGAATACCACTGACTGCAAAATAAGTCTCTTCTATTTTTGACATTTCGAAAAGGGAACTATTAAGATAAGGTACGTTAGGGAATTGCATATCAAGTTCTTTTGAACGTTCCTTTAAGGGTTTAGCCAAAACCTTAAAAAACAAATCATTCAAACTGTCGTAATCGTTTATATGTTCTGTATTCAGAAATTTAACATCTGTATCTATATTAAATGACTTTAATTGGGATTCCAAAAGTTTCAGAAATAATATCCTATTTACCCATATCAAAACAAGTCCTAATGCAGTTTCAAAACGTTTTTCTTCATCAGTCACACTAGAATAATCTTCCAACTTTGCATAAGTCTGTTCCAATAGAGAATAATCTTGTTTATTCTCTTTCAAACGGATAATTTTATACGTTTCTTTATCTACAACCTCTTCAACCCCCATAATATAGAGTAATTCTTTGTAGAAATTTTTATTTAATGTGTTATGATCTGACTTAAATGGCTGTTTTAATAAATGTACAGGTGAAAACAGCTTATATGCCGAAACAAAATATTTATTATTTAAAATATCTTCACTACCAATACTTTTTTCAAAACGCTTTAAGTCCAAATATGTAAACTGTAATTTGGATTCTATTTCTTCAACTTTAGGTTTAATAATAGCATTATAAATATAATCAGTGTTATCTCCACCTGTATCAGCATTCAAAACATTTTGTACAAAGCGCCTATCTTTAGCAAATAATTGATAAAAAAGTTTTTTTTCAAAAATGAAATATTCCCAACAATTGGTTATTATCAGATGTTTAACATCAGTATTCTTTTTTTGAATTTCTTCTCTTATGTAATATAAAATCAATTCATATAATGATTTTTTCTTTAAATCATTTATAGTAACCATATCTGGACGTGACGGTCCTTTAAATTCAAAAAGGGCCATAGGATGTCCATTATGCAAATTCACATTAGAGTATATAGCAAGATCTGTTCTATAGTATGTATTAACCATATAACTGTTACCCTTATATAAACTCTGACTTAAAAAGTCTATTACTAAGTTTTTATTAAATTCCTCACTTTCTGAAGGGTTTATTCGCATGAATAAAGTCTGTATTGCATTTCTAAAAGCTTTCAATTCATTAACTGAAACGCTTTCTTTAAGATAGGCTTTCAAAACAGACTGGCTTGGAGTAAGTACCTTATACATTTTTATAATCAAAAAATTATATTGATACAAAAATAGACAATAAATTGGAATTATATAAATGCATTCTGTAAATGATTTCGTTACAACATAGAAATAATCAAAAAACGAACGTTCGTTTTCATCAAAACGTCCTCATGTTTTATATCAAACGCGAGGACGTTTTCTTTAACACATAGAATCACTCTCTCCCGGCCCGATAAATCTTGATTGTCACGATTATCGTAACCACTGTCAGAAGAATAAAAGCCAACAAGTTGAATCCTCCCGCCCATTCCATAGGAAGTCCTAACCGACTGTTCCGTTCGGACCAGCAGGTAGTCACATTAATCATCGGCAAAACAATATTCAGCCAACGAACCAAGCGGCATTTCCAGTAATTCTGTATTGTCGTGCGATTCGGATTCATCCGTACCGGCACATTGACGAACGACGGATTCCGGGAGGCAAAAAAGCCGATTACCCAGAACAAGACGGCAAGTACCATCCACACGGCGTACGAAGGACTTTCCGGTCCGTAGTTTTGACCTTTCTCCCATTCCTGCAGAAACACGAACAGAAGTAACTGCAAGATGACCAATGCCATCCCAGCCATATCCAGTATCCTATCCGACATCCGATAAGGCAATTCACTGCCGCTGCGGTGCAACGAAAAAAACTTTCTCATACATTTTCCTCCTCTTGGCCGGCTTCCGTTTCCGGCTTGTTTCTGGGTTTCTTCGGTTTCTTCAGCCGGCCGCTTTTCTTCAGCGCCTCCGCGATAATCCATTGAAGCTGACCGTTGGTGGAACGGAACTCGTCGGCAGCCCACGCTTCTACGGCATCCATCATTTCGGCGTCTATCCGCAGCACAAAACTCTTTATCACCTCTTTTTTAGCCATCGCATTCCGTTTTACAGTCCGTTTAATGATTCAAGGTACCGGAATTGATAACCGGTTGGGCAGGCTCATCGGCACAGAGTACCACCAGCAGGTTGCTCACCATGGCCGCCTTCTTTTCTTCATCCAGCTCGACAATATCGTCCGAATCCAGACGGTCCAAGGCCATCTTCACCATCGAAACCGCCCCTTCTACAATCTTCTCGCGCGCACTGATGATGGCACTGGCCTGCTGACGGCGCAACATGACGGCCGCAATCTCGGGCGCATACGCCAGGTAATTGATACGGGCTTCGATGACCTCCATGCCGGCCATGGCCAGACGCTCGTTCAGCTTCTGTACCAACTGTTCGTTCACCTCATCGCCACCGTTCCGCAGGGTCAGCTCCTCCTCTCCCCCTTCGTTATTGTCGTAGGCATAGAGTCCGGCCACCTGACGCAAGGCCGCATCGCTCTGTACACGGACGAAATCTTCGAACGCCTTCATCCGGCCGGCCAAGGAAGTACCGACCTCGTTCGGCTTGCTGGCCATGGTCTGCGAATCGATTTCGAACAAGGCCTTGTAGGTATCCTTCAGTTTCCAGACCAGCACCAGGCCTATCAGAATCGGATTTCCTACCTTATCATTGACTTTTATCGGGTCAACATTCAGGTTACGTGCCCGCAGGGAAAGCTTCTTGGCCGTCATGAACGGATTGATCCAGAACAGTCCGGTCCGTCTGAACGTCCCTTTGTACGTGCCGAAGAAGACCATGGCACGGGCTTCGTTCGGTTCCAACTGGATAATTCCCGGCCACAGAAAGAAAGTAAAGACAATTCCGACAATGCCGATTACGTAAGCGGAAACTCCCAACTCTTCTTTCATAAAGAAAGAAAGAACAAACAAAACAGTCAATAACAGGATAATAAAAATCATCAGAAATCCATTGACAACCATCCCTTTAAATTCAAATTCACGTCCTTCCATAAGCATTTGTTTTGATATTGTTTTAATATCACAAAACTACAGAAAATTTCCATACGGTGTCAATCAGGCAGGTATGTTTGACAGCATAAATCTGTCATTTTGTCTTTCCGGCCGGTTCCTGTCCGCAGTTGAAATACGGCAGGTTGATTTATATCAATAAAAGGGCACAAAAGCGAAAAATTATGCTGAAAAACACATTTCGTATGAAAAAAGGCGCTATGTTTGCATCGAAATCAATGAACAACAGGTTCTGAAACAAGAACCGATTTTAAGGATAAAAAGATAACAAGGATTCGAGGCCATCCGGGAGGAGCGCCGAGAAAAAGCAAAAATTAGACTTAGGTATTAATTAAATGAAGAAAGGGTAACAATTATGAAAAAGGTAAAAAGTATTTTCAAGAAGATTTCAAACGCCGATCCGATGATTTGGGGTTACGTGATGCTGAACGACAAGTTGAGCAAGTAACCTGCCAATCGGAAGGCGTTCGAATCCATTCAGATTCGAACATGAGCCGAAAGGCTTTTTAGGTAATAACGAGGCGACCTATAGAGGCCGCCTTTTCTGTTTATATTGCCATCTGACAGCCGAACGGATATTCTGCAAACAGTATGCAAGGGAGGCATTACATTCCTGTTACAATTTACCACAGCCCGCCTCCCTATAGCATTTATTTTTGATTTATATCAATAAAACGAGGGTAAAATTGAAATTCATGCTGTAAAACATATCCAGTATCGAAAAAGTCCGTATATTTGCATCGTCAACAAGAAAGACAAAGACTAGATTCAACAAACTAAAGAGGTTTAAACAAAAGGTATTAAGGTAAACAAGATTGTTCGAGGTCATTCGTGATGAACCACCGAGAACACCCTATAAGTTTTTATTAGGTATTAAAAAAGAAAGGATAACAATTATGAAAAAAGTAAGAAAAATTTTCAACAGAATCGCTAACGCCGATCCAATGATCTGGGGTTACGTCATGCTCAATGACAAACGGAGCAAGTAAGTAAACATGAAACGCACGGAACCGGATATCCTTCGGTGAAGGCGGATCAAGTAAAAAGAATCTGATAAATGCCGAGAGGCTTCTCATACTCTCACAAAGAAAGCGGTTATCCACATAACCGCTTTTTTTATTGCCTGTTTATTCGTATTTTTGCCGGACTTAACCGATTCTTATGGCACAGACTCCCATCGATACCGACAATCCTGAATTTCAGAATGCCCTGAAGCTGATTCAGTACACCCGCCAATCCGTCTTCCTGACGGGAAAGGCAGGAACCGGCAAATCTACCTTTCTGAAGCATGTCTGCCAGGTGACCCGGAAAAAATACGTGGTCCTGGCACCGACCGGAATCGCGGCCATCAACGCCGGAGGGAGTACCCTGCACAGTTTCTTCAAACTGCCGTTTCACCCGCTCTTGCCGAACGACCCCCGCTTTCAGGGCAGCAAACTCTACGACTTCCTGAAATACAGCTCCAACCACCGGAAACTCATCCAGAACCTGGAGCTGGTCATCATCGACGAGATTTCGATGGTACGTGCCGACATCATCGACTTCATCGACAAGATTCTGCGCACCTACTCGCAGAACATGCGTGAGCCTTTCGGCGGGAAACAGGTGCTGCTGGTGGGAGACATCTTCCAACTGGAGCCGGTGGTGAAGAACGAGGAACGCGAAATCCTGAACCGGTTCTATCCGAACCCGTATTTCTTCTCGGCCGCCGTCTTCCAGCAGATGGAACTGGTGGCCATCGAGCTGACCAAGGTCTACCGGCAGACGGACCCGGTGTTCATCGGCATCCTGAACCGCATCCGGACCAACACCGTGCAGCAGCGGGACCTCCTGCTGCTGAATACCCGCTACCAGGCTCCTGTCCGCCCGAACGAAAACGACCTGTACATCACGCTGGCCACCCGGAGAGACACGGTAGACTACATCAACGAGCAGCAACTGGCCAGACTGGAGGAAGAACCGGTGACGCTGAAAGGAGAGATACACGGTGAATTCCCCGAAAACAGCCTGCCGACCCTGATGGAACTGGTGGTGAAACCCGGTGCCCAGATTATCTTCATCAAGAACGACCCCGAAAAACGGTGGGTGAACGGGACCATCGGAACCATTGTGGGCATCACCGACCAGGACACCCTCTATGTACGCACCGAAAACGGGGCGGAATACGAGGTGGAACGCGAAAGCTGGAGCAACGTACGCTACCGGTACAACGAGGAGGAGAAGAAAATAGAAGAAGAAGAGCTGGGCACCTTCACCCAGTACCCCATCCGGCTGGCCTGGGCCATCACGGTACACAAAAGTCAGGGGCTGACCTTCAACCGGGCGGTCATCGACTTTACCGGAGGTGTCTTTGCCGGCGGACAGGCCTACGTCGCCCTGAGCCGCTGCACCTCGCTGGAAGGCATCCAACTGAAACGGGAAATCAGCCGTTCCGATATCTTCGTGCGGCCGGAAATCGTCGCCTTCTCGCAGCGGTTCAACGACAGCCAGGCCGTAGAACGGGCTCTGAAGCAGGCACAGGCCGACGAACAGTACATCGCGGCCGTCAAAGCCTTCGACAAGGCCGACTTCACGGCATTCCTGGACAACTTCTTCAAAGCCATACACAGCCGGTACGACATCGAAAAGCCGCTGATACAACGGTTCATCCGCAAGAAGCTGGGCATCATCCGCAGCCTGAAAGAAGAGAACAGCCGGCTGAAAGAACAACTGAGGGAACAACAGAAGAACCTGGAGAAATACGCCCACGAATATTACCTGATGGGGAACGAGTGTATCCTCAAGGCCCACGACGCGCGGGCTGCCATCGCCAACTTCGACAAGGCCATCGAACTGTACCCCGCCTACACCGACGCCTGGGTACGCAAGGGAGTCACCCTGTTTGACGAAGACCGCATAGACGAGGCCGAAGCCTGCCTGAACGAAGCGGTCCGGCTGCGCCCCACCGAATTCAAGGCCGTCTACAACCGGGGGAAACTGTACCTCTTCAGCAACCGCCTGGAAGAGGCCCTGACAGACCTGGACAAGGCCACCAGCCTGAAGCCGCAGCACGCAGGCGCCCACAGCTACTTTGCCGAGGCGCTGGAAAAGGCGGGCAAAACGGCCGAAGCCGCCATCCACCTGCGGATAGCCAAGGAGCTGAAGAAACGGAAATAAGGAACTGTTTGACCTCGCATTTCGTATCTTTTTTGTATTTTTGCAATTGTCCGGGTCACATCCCGGCCCTAACCCCATGATACAACGCTTATACACCAAGAATAACAACCCCAACGACCTGCAGCGCATCGTAGACATCCTGAACGACGGGGGAATCATCATCTACCCTACCGACACCATGTATGCCATCGGGTGCCACGCGCTGAAGGAACGCCCCATCGAACGCATCTGCAAACTAAAAAATATCGATCCGCGTAAACATAATCTGTCGATTATTTGTTATGACTTAAGCAACATCAGCGAATATGCCCGCGTAAACAACGCGACATTCAAACTGATGAAACGGAACCTGCCCGGTCCGTTCACCTTCATTCTGGCAGCGGACAGCCGCCTGCCTAAAATCTTCCGGAACCGGAAAGAGGTGGGCATACGGGTACCGGACAACAACATCATCCGGGAAATATGTCAGCTATTGGACGCGCCGATTCTGACGACGACACTGCCGCTGGGCGAAAACGAAGACATCGAATACATTACCGACCCGGAGCTGATAGACGAGAAATTCGGCGACCTGGTGGATGTAGTCATCGACGGAGGTATCGGGGGAACCGTTCCGTCTACCGTCATCAACTGTATCGAGGACGAACCGGAAATCATCCGTCAGGGGAAAGGGGTATTGGACGAATAATTCTTTACTTAACTAAATAACTGAATCATTAAATTTATGTTACTGACACTTTTAAACGCAGCACTGCTGAGTGCATCTTCTTCTAAATTCAAGGTTGACTGGAACTCCCTGATTGAACGCATGACCGACTGGTCCATCGAAATCGGGAAAAGTATTCTGGGAGCCATCCTTATCTATATTGTCGGCCGCTTTATCATCAAGCAGATCAACCGGCTGGTATCGAAGGTTCTGGAAAAACGGAAATTTGAAATCAGCGTACAGACCTTCCTGAAAAGCCTGCTGAGCCTGCTGCTGAACCTGATTCTGGCCTTCGCCATCATCGCCAAACTGGGAGTGGAGACCACAAGCTTCGCAGCCATCCTGGCTTCTGCCGGTGTGGCCATCGGTATGGCCCTGTCCGGTAACCTGTCCAACTTTGCCGGCGGACTGATTATCCTGGTGTTCAAGCCTTTCAAGGTAGGCGACTACATTGACGGCCCCAGCAACGCCAGCGGTACGGTGAAGGAAATCCAGATTTTCCACACCATCCTGTCGACCACCGACAACCGCATCATCTACGTACCGAACGGTTCGCTGAGCAGCAATGTCATCGTGAACTACAGCAAACAGGAAACCCGCCGTGCCGAATGGGTGTTCGGCGTGGAATACGGAGAAGACTACGAACGGGTGAAAGCCGTACTGGAACGCATCATCGCCGCCGACGAACGTATCCTTCAGACTCCGGCTCCGTTCATCGGACTGGGTTCGCTTTCTGCCAGCAGCGTAGACGTCAAGGTACGTGTATGGACCAAGAGTAGCGACTACTGGGACGTAGTGTTCGACATGAACCGTGTGGTCTATGAAACCTTCAACAAGGAAGGCATCGGATTCCCGTTCCCGCAGCTCACGGTACATCAGGCCAACGATTAACACCCGCAGGGGGCTTCTTCCCCAAGAAGCCTCCCAACGACGATACCAAAAGAGAGCCGTATCACCCAGGAGATTTTCCTGTGATACGGCTCTCTCGTTTTATCGGACAGCCCTGTCCGGAACTCCCGGACGGGTTGCCTTTCTTGTTACTTGCGGTCGGCTTTCAGACGGTCGGCCATTGCCTTGGCTAGTTCCTTGGCCTGCGCATAGTTGTCCTGCTTCATGGCCTGCTTCATTTCTACCGGATTGCCCACCAGTTCGAATTTCAGCTTCTCGGCAAATTCACCCAGCTTCTTGACAGCGGCGCTCGCCCAGGTGTAGGAACCGAAGTAACCCATGACACGGTTCTTCATTTCGCGGGCAGCCACCTTGCTCAACAGCGATTCCATCTCAGGATACAGGTGCATGTTATACGTGGTACAGCCCACAATCAATGCCTTGTACTTGAAGATGTCTGACAGGATAAAGGAATGGTTGGTCTGCGAAACATTGTACATCACGATGTTCTTGATACCTTCTTTACTCAATTCCTCGGCAATGGTTTCGGCCAGTTCCTCTGTGTTGCCGTACATGGTTCCGTAAGCGATGACCACGCCTTCTTCGCCTTCGTAACGGCTCATCTTGTCATACAGATCAACCACACGCGGAATCTCTTCTTCCCACACCGGACCGTGAGTCGGACAGATGGTATTGATTTTCAAGCCGCCCAATTTCTGCAAAGCCTTCTGTACCGGATTGCCGAACTTGCCCACGATGTTGGCATAATAGCGGCGCATCTCGTTCCAATAGATATCGGTATTGATGTTGCGGTCGATGCAGCCACCGTTCAAGGCACCGAAACAGCCGAACGCGTCGCCTGAGAAGAGGATACCCTCGGTTTCATCGTAGGTAACCATCGTTTCCGGCCAGTGAACCATCGGAACCAGGTAGAAACGCAGGTTGTGGTGACCCAGCTTCAGGAAATCGCCTTCGCCTACCACATAGCGTTCGCCGGTTACTCCGTAATAGCCTTCCACCATATCGAAAGTCTTCTTGTTGCCTACCAGCACGATTTCCGGATAATACTGCTTGATCAGCGCGATAGAGCCCGAGTGGTCCGGTTCCATGTGATTGATAATCAGATAATCGATTTTACGGTCTCCGATGATGCTACGGATTTTCTTCAGGTAGACTTCGAAGAAACATACATCTACCGTATCTACCAAAGCCACCATTTCATCGTCGGCGATAAGATACGAGTTATACGATACGCCGTAAGGCAACGGCCACAGGTTTTCGAACAATGCTTTGTTGCGATCGTTCACTCCCACATAATGAACTTTACCTCTAATTTCCATTTTTCTATAATTATAAGATATTTACCATCATTTTTTCCAATATTTTCCTTGCCAGGAATCACGTTCGCGCAGGCGTCTGCGCACCTTTTCCGTGAATTCGTGGTTCTTCAACCCCCAGTCGGGCGCCAGGAGCAGTTCCCTGGGCGACTGGGAAATGAAACGCTCCAGCACCAGGTCCGGACGGAGATGTTCGATATAATCAATGACCAGCTCGATGTATTCGTCCGCACTGTACAGGTGAAAGTCAGCAGGACACAAGGCGTATTCATGCGCCATCCTCGTCCCCTTTATCAGCTGCAACTGGTGCAGCTTCAAGGTAGTCAACGGCAAGTCGGACAGCCTCTCCGCCTGAAGAATCAGTTCCTCGCGTCCTTCTCCCGGGAGGCCGAGAATCACATGTCCCCCCACGCAGATTCCCCGCTCTACCGTACGCCGCACCGCGTCGCAGGTGCAGGCAAAGGTATGTCCGCGGTTAATCCGCTCCAACGTCCGGTCGTCCGTACTCTCAATGCCGTACTCCACCAGGAGGAAAGTACGCCTGTTCAGCGTTTCCAGGTAATCCAGCAACGCATCCGGCATGCAGTCCGGGCGTGTCCCGATGACCAGTCCGACGACGTCGGGCACCTGCAAGGCCTCCTCGTACATCCGTTTCAGCTTTTCCAGCCCGGCATACGTGTTGGTGTAAGCCTGGAAATAGGCCAGGTATTTCATTTCCGGATATTTCCGGGCAAAGAACGATTTCCCTTCCTCCAACTGCTGCGACACAGACTTCTCCGTGCGGCAATAGGCCGGATTGAAAGTCTGGTTGTTGCAATAGGTACATCCGCCATATCCTTTCGAACCGTCCCGATTCGGACA
>DGYFI06203__coassemble_2001_pt1 | contig 10795 bp, 8 predicted proteins | sample DGYFI06203__metabat2_low_PE_020 | metagenome-assembled genome bin DGYFI06203
TGGAAATACGCCATCCACCGGACAACGCCCAGAAATTTCCCCAGCGGTTCTGAGCCGAGAATTTTGACGAACCTTCATGACGGATGGTTGCCGTCACCATATATTTGTCGTTATAGGAATAGTTCGCACGGGCATATAGCGCAAACAAGCGTTCCGTGATGTTCTTTCCGGAACCCATTCCGGCTTTACCGTCACTCAGGTACGAACCTTTGCCGATATCCCAGAAACGGATTCCTTCTACATCGAAATTGTAGTTTTCGGCATAAAAGTTTAAGAATAACCTGCTACGGCATTCAGGCTATGTCCTCCTTCCAGCTCCTTCACGTATGTGGCGTAACCTTCCGAAGTCAGGTTCTCGGTCTTACTGAACTCCAGTTTAGCCCATCCGGTACGGCTGTTGTTCACTTCATCCAGGTGATACCGGGAACGGAACTGGTGAAGCTCCCACTGACGGCTCTCATAACCGATGGTCTGCGTGTACGACAGGCCAGGTATGGCCTTGACATTCAATTTCAAGGAAACTTCCGGTTTGAACCACTTGTCAAGTCCTTCGTAATCGTACAAGGCCGAATTGGCCAACACGTTGTAATCCAAGGTCTCGCCCGTCCATACATTGTATCCGCTCTCGCTATCCGGATCGTAAGGAGAACGAGTCGGGTTGTTTCTCAAAGCCTGCTGGAAATTAGGCCAGTTGTTATTTCTCCATGCCTGACGGTAATCCACGTTCGGCCGGATTTCGAGCCATCCGTCAAACAATTTGAAATTCGCGTTGATTCGCCCTCCGTAATCCTGTCGGGAATCATCAATGGCGATACCTTCGTTCTTCTGATAAAAGAAGGAAGTGAAGATCTGGGCATTTTCCGTTCCCAACTCCAGCGTCAGGTTGTGTTTCTGAGAGAAATTGTTGTCATTGATCAACTCTTCCCACCAATCCACATCACCTCCATAATCGATTCCGACGTTATGAGCCCTGTATTCATCGGCGCTCAGCATTTCCGGTTTTCCGTAATCCTGCTTCTTGGAGAGTTCTGTACTATAAGTCAATTTGGCTTTCCCGTTCGTATTCGATCCACTCTTGGTCGTAATCAGGATAACTCCCGAAGCGGCCCGTGTTCCGTAAATGGCTCCGGCAGAGGCATCCTTCAGGACATCAATCGATTTCACATCGTCCAGATTGATGGAACGGATATCACCCCCCGGAAAACCATCGATGACAATCAAGGGCGAACGTCCGGCATTGATAGAAGTCATACCACGCAACTGGATAGTCGTTCCGGCATTCGCGCTACCGTTGTTCTGCAACAACAATCCACTGATCTTACCCTGCAGGGAGGTCGTAATATCGGCTCCTCCAACCCCTTTCATCATATCATTTGCGGAAAGAGAAGTCACGGCACTGGTCACCTGTTTCTTCTCCATGGTTCCGTATCCTACCACAACCACCTCATCCAAGGTTTCCGAATCTTCGGACAAGGTGACGCGGATGAGATTCTGGCCTTTTACCGGCACCTCTTTCGTCTTATAGCCGATAAATGATATTTCCAGAACGGCATTGGCCGGTACATCCTGCAAGACGACCCGTCCGTCAATATCTGTTACATTCCCGTTTGTTGTTCCCTTTACCAATACATTGGCTCCAATCAATTCTCCCGCATTGTCAGATACGACTACCGTCACCTTCTGATGCTGCTGGGCCATTGATTTTTCATTCAAATCACGATGGGAGGCCGATAAATCTTTAGCTTGCAAGTTAACCGTTGTAATCCCCAATAACCCCGAGACAAGCAATACCGTCACTTGCCTGAACGAAGTACAACGCATGCCTAAGTTATGTTTCTTTCCAGATATCATAATCAAAATATTGTAGAATAAACAAAAATTAAAGGATTGATTCTCAATAGTAGTTGTTAATATTCTGCCTTAATGAAAGGGGCATCCAGCAGATAATCGATGCTCTCTCTCACACTCTTCAGTACGTCATCCGTACTATATGATTCTATCTCGGCTACAATGTCTTTTACACCTGCCACATCCGCATTCCGGAAAATCGCGTCGTAACCAACCATACCGCTTTGTCCGATTTCCCGATGGTCTTTCAGATGCAACATTCTGAAACGTCCCGGATACTTGTGAAAATAATCGACCGGACTATTCTGTCCTCTTACCACCCAATATACGTCCATTTCGAAAAATACATATTCAGGGTCTGTGTGTTGCAACAGATAATCCATCATCACCTCACGGTTTTCCACTTTCTGGAATTCATGGGCATGGTTATGATAACCGAATTGTAATCCGGCTGCCTTGCAACGTTTACCTATCTCGTTGAAATACTTGCAATAAAGATCCAGGTCCTTCACCGTTTTGGGAACTTCCAGATAAGGGAATACGATGTATTTCATGCCAGCTTCCTTGTGGTCGGCTATACACTGGTTCCACCAGGCCAATGCCTCAGACAAATCGCCGGTCTGCAATTCATGGGCATTCAGCGCACGGCTACAATGCGAAGACAATACCTTCATTCCGGCATTTTCCACATCGTGCTTGAAATCGGACGGTTTACGTCCATAGAATTTACCTTCGCCGTAATAAGCTGCCTCTACCGAAGTATACCCCATATCAGCCAGACTTTTCAATGTCTTGAGATACACATCAGAAGCTTTGCCGTCTTTATTGACATCATTAATCAGACTCCGTACGGAATAAAGCTGGATTGTTATTTCTTTTTTGGCCTCTTTTTCCGGATGAGCCATAACGAACTGGAATGGAATCAAGAACAGGATTCCAAGCATCCAAAAATAACATTGTCTTTTCATAGATAAGATTAGGAATTAAGCAGTTCCGGGCTCAAAACAGCCTTAGCCCGGAACTTGCATCAACTTTTAATTTAATATATAATGAAAACTAGTCGAGTATCTTGATACGGATGTTTCTGAACCAGACATCATCGCCATGGTCTTGAAGTCCGATAAATCCTTCATGGTTTTCGCCACCGCAATTATTCAGCAATTCAAAAGCCAACGGCCATTTATCTTCACTGAACTTACTTTCCTGCAACATCTTGGTCCATTGAGGAGTCCACAAGTGATATTCTACGACGTTTTCTCCGTTCTGTCCATGAACTACGGTACCTTTATAAACCATGATTTTAGCCTGGTTCCATTCGCCATAAGGCTTCTGGTTCTGAGGAACGGCCGGAATCATGTCATACAAAGAAGCAGACTGGCGGTTGTTGTCCTTACCCAATTTCGCATCCGGATGGTTGGCATTATCCAATACCTGATATTCAGGAGCGGAGATATAAATCGGTTCCAGCACTTCGTTTCCGTCCTTGTCTTTCGAAGTGACTTCCTGTGCCAGATACAAGATACCGGAGTTACCGCCCTTCGAAATCTTCCATTCCAGTTGCAATTCAAAGTTCTTGAACTTATGTCCGAAAATCAAATCGCCACCATCGTTGTTCTGTGCTTCACCGCCACCTGATCCATTGAATTTGATGCAACCGTCTTCGATGACCCAACGTGAAGGAACCCTGTCCTTACCATAACCACGCCAGCCGTTGAATGTCTTTCCGTCGAAGATTGTAATGTAACCATCCTTGTCAATCGGAAATGCCAGACTATCTGTTTCAGGCGCCTTCAACGATTTGGAATAAGACAACATAGTGGTAGTAGGAGCGGTAGCTGTAGTTGCCGTTTCTTCCGCTACCTGATTATCGGCCTTTTTCTGGCCGCCACAAGCCGCCAAAGTACAACTCAAGGCCAATACGCCCAAGGTATAATTCATTTTTTTCATGTGAACAAATATTTAAAGTTATTGATAATCATTCTGTTGATATTCCGGATAATCATCTAGGCATATCCGGCAATGCCCAACCTGCACGGTAATGATGCTTGATCAATTCGGCGGCAAATTCCTGCGCGTTGATAGGCTCTGTCCATGTCTTGTTGAACGACGGATGTCCGTTATGAATGGTAAAGCCGTCCTTGATACAAGTCTTCAGCGTTTCGTTTTCACCGATATTGGTGAAGCGCATGTTTTCGCCGTCCCATTCCAATGTCTTGTTCAGGCCCTGTAGACGGACTGCCAATACACCCATTACGACCATTTCATTCAATGGACCAGCTTCGGAGAAATCAGACTTAACCGGAACACGGTATTCCGGATCTTCCTTACATGCACGTACCCAATCCATTTCGTGAGAAGTAGTCACACGACGGCAAACCTTCGGTGCATTAGGCACTCTTCCGGAAAGCAAGAACGGATTTTCTCCATAGCAGCTACAAACCAGCGTATCCTTGGTTCCATGGAAAATAGTCAGACCACCGTTTGCCGGCATCAACGGCTTTCCTTCCGGGAATCCTTTCGGACGTTCAGGCAACAGACCACCGTCGTACCAGTGTACTTCCACTTCGGGCATGGAAACTTTCGGCATGTTCTCGCGGGCAGGGAAAATCATTTTTACATGCTGTGCCTGAGGAGCACATGCATTCAGCAACAGGGTAGAACTTGCTTCCACTTTGGTAGGATAACCCAGTTTCAAGGCCTTGAAAGGCTGATGCAGGATATGACAAGCCATATCTCCCAAAGCTCCAGTACCGTAATCCCACCATCCACGCCAGTTCCAAGGATGATAAATCGAATTATAAGGATTCAGTTTGGCCGGACCGGTAAAGAGGTCCCAGTTCAATGTCTTCGGAATACGTTCTTCTTTTTCCGGTTCATTCAAGCCCTGCGGCCAGATAGGACGGTCTGTCGCACATTCCACTTTTACGACATCGCCGATTTCACCGTTCCAAATCCATTCGCAAACCAGATCTGTTCCCTCGCCGGATGCTCCCTGGTTTCCCATCTGGGTAACTACACCGGTCGATTTCGCCAATTTAGTCAGCAAACGTGACTCATATACCGAATGGGTCAACGGCTTCTGGCAATAGACATGTTTCCCCATTGTCATCGCATCTGCGGTGATGATGGCATGGGTATGGTCGGCCGTAGCAATCATGACACCGTCAATGGATTTTCCCATTTCATCCAGCATTTTGCGATAGTCCCAATATTTTTTCGCATTGGGGAACTCATCGAATACGCCTTTTGCATAATTCCAGTCCACATCGCATAATGCAACCAGATTTTCAGTGTCTTTCACGGCATTAATATTGCTATGTCCGATACCTCCGACACCGATAGCAGCAATATTCATCTTATCGGACGGTGAGATGTGTCCGAAACTCTTACCCAAGATAGAACTAGGAGCGATTGTGAAAGAAGCCAACGTGGCAGCTCCTGTCTTCAAAAATTCTCTTCGAGATACTTTTACCATAAGATTCAATTTAAAGTTAATACTATCAATATTTTTATTTAAAGTGTTTTAAAAGCCCATAGCCGTTTGTCATCGTCCTTCTCCGTTGGCGGATTTCCTCCAGTGTGGCATTGTCACCGATAGCGGGTAAGGCATGCATCGTAGCGTCCTGCAGGAATTTCCAGGCATATCCGGACGCAATTGCCGAATCACGCATCGGAGGTAAATCCGGCGAAAGCTTCCCTTCAAGAATACGCCGGGCAAACAAGTCGCACAACACATCGATATTCTTTCTATCCGCTCGGTGCGGGTAACTCCATGTAATTCCACTACAGCCGTCTTGAAATCATGAGTCATTCTGGCTATCCCCTTGGTGCCTATCAAGTCAGTATATGAATTGTGTGTCTGGTCTTTCGCCAACTGCCCATATACGAATCCCTGTGTAATATCGAATACGATTCCGCTCTGGAATGTACCATGACACTGGAGCCACCACGGGTCTTTATAGCTCCACATTTTGACGCCCTGCGCATGCCATGTCTTGTATTCGCATCCGGCATACCAGCGGGCAATATCGACATAATGCATTCCACAATCATGGAAAGCAGGTCCTTCGTATTCGTGCCCTTCACCGGGAGCCAATCCCGGAGTCATGTGGCAGATACGGATAATGGCCAGTTCACCAATCTCACCGGACTCGACAAACTGCTTCAACACATGATGATACCAGGCATTACGCAAATACAGATTGACCGTAGCGATGATGGAACTATTCTCCACCAGTTTTACCGCTTGCCACTCCAGTTCGATGGAGTCGGCTATCGGTTTCTCGGCTATCACATGCTTATCGTAACGGACCGCCTTTTCAATCTGAGACAGACGCTGGTCCGCCAACGTGAACAGTCCGACGGTCTGGACAGATTCGTCTTCGAAAATGACCTGCTCGTCTGCTACAATCCGTGTGCCTTCCGGAGCCAGACCCTCCGCTTCTTTTCTGACTTCAGGATTCACATCGCAGATGTATGCAATGTTCCATTTCTCACTTTTCTTCATTTCATCCAGGTAGAATCTGCCCATTCTACCCAATCCGATGATTCCTATTTTTATCTGTGAATCTTTCATAACCTTTTAGATATTAAAATTTTTAAAGGCTTATTCCTCCGGCACATCATCCGCCTTTACCAGCCATGCACTCATTTCCCACAACATATAGATAGGAATAAAGACAGCCATTAGCGTGAACGGATCCGAAGACGGAGTAATCACCGCGGCTACCGTCAGAAGGATGACAATGGCATACCTCCGGTACTTCTTGAAAAACGTACGGGTCAGTAACCCTAATTTAGAGAACAAAGCAGCCAGCAAAGGCAATTCAAACATGATACCCATCATAAAGACCAGCATCAAAAAGTTATTCATGTATGAATCCAATGTCAACTGATTGGTAATGAACGAACTCAGTTCGTACGTATACAGGAACCGCAACGTCAGAGGAAATACAACAGAATATCCTACCACACATCCCAAAAAGAACATAAATGTACCAAAGACAAATGCCCATCTTATCTTGATACGTTCATTATCATACAAAGCCGGACAAATGAATTTCCAGATTTCATAAATCATATAAGGAAAAATAATCAGCAGGGATGTCCAGAAAGACAAAGACATGTGAATGAAAAACTGGGATGCCAGCTTGATGTTGATAACCTCCACCTGGAAAGGCTTCTCCAAAAAATCAGGGACCAACGAAGTATATGAATTCAATTTCGCCAGAAACCGATATAAGAAGAAGTCTTCTCTGGACGGAGCCAGCACCACCTGATTGAACAGAGAAGGTATAAACATAAAACTGGTCAACACTCCTATGGCCCATGCGATAAGAATCCGTATCAATGTCCACCTCAGCACTTCCAAATGCTCCCAGAGTGGCATTTCCATATGATCTACTACATCACGCATACCGGTTATTTCTTTTCAGGAAGTGAAGTTTCGTTGTTCAAATCAGTATCCAGACCTTTGTTGATATCCTTTTCGATACCGTTCATTCCATCCTTGAACGTCTTGATTCCTTTCCCCAAACCGTGCATCAGTTCCGGAATCTTCTTTCCACCGAATAAGAGTAAAGCGATAAAAGTAATCAACAGGATTTCAGAGGTTCCTACAGAACCCAAAAATAAAAGTGTACCCATAACAGCAATAGATTTAAAAATTAGTATTCAAAATTGAAGGTCGTCATTGAAACCTTGTGCTGCAAATATAAAGGAAGAGAAAAGGGCCGTGTAAAATGAAATATTTTTTGTAGTATCCGAAAACTTCTAAAGAAACGATTTCCAGGAAGTTACAGGTATTCTCCTGCAATAATTTATAGAGAAGACTTGGAGATGGCACCCGTTCCAAACCTAAAGGAAAAAATGATACAATACATCCAAAGGCACTTCCAATGCCCCCAATGGCATCTACACTTTCAAACTGGAAGCATTTTACAGAATACTGTTTATCAGTCCATTAAAATTATATCCAGAAAAAACACTCTACACAAATAGAGTAAAAATCAAATTATTTATAATTTCGTACGATTAAATCTAGTTTTTGTGATGGCTTATGAAACGCACTGCTTTTTTCATCTTATTCGCATGCTACTGGGTCTCGATTTTCTCCCAAACCCCCGACACCGGCACTCTGCTCCGACAATTGTCGGATTCATTGAACTATTGTATCAAACACAGACAAGAATATATAAATAAGAAGGAAACCCGCATAAGAACCATCAAACACCGGTTGACAAACAAGCCACAAGACGACTGGCAACGATACGAAATATACGACCAGCTCTCCAAAGAATATCAGAAATTCAATGTCGATTCGGCAATCCATTATGCGGAAAAGAAACTAGAATTATCAACTCTCCATCACAAGTCTACGGAACTCACCAGGTCTAAAATAGACCTTTCATTGCTTTGTTCCATGAGAGGCAGGTATCTGGAAGCTGAAAAAATCCTGCAAAGCATCAACAGCAGTTCACTGGACAAGAATCTACGCGCCGAATACTATAGCGCCTACCACCAGTTCTGGGAGTATTATTCCATTTCCTCCCGAGACAACGCCTACGCTAAAAAACAATTTGCACTGTATGATGACTCACTCATCCATGTCATGGATCACTCCAGCATATCCTATAAGATATTACAGGCAAATATTGCAGGAAACAAAAAACAATACCTTGAAGCCGAAAAGAAATTCAAAGAGCTGTTGGCCGATGAAGAAATTGGAAGTGCCCATTATGCCATGATAACCTGTGGGCTTGCCTTCAATTACATGACCCTGAACCAGCCGGATCAGGCTCAAATTTATTTCACCTTATCGGCCATTACAGATTTACGCAATGCCACCAGAGAAAACATGTCATTACAGATTCTGGCGATGATGGAGTTTCAGAACAAGAATCTGGAACTGGCCTCCACCTATGCGCAAATAGCCGTAGAAGATGCCGTAGCTTCAGGCATCCATTTCCGTACTTCGCAGATTTATCAATTCTATACAGACCTGAATGCCCAGTACAAACAAGAAGAAACCAAACAGAAAGCCAAATTGCGAACGAGTCTGATTGTCATCAGCTGTATCTCCTTCTGCTTGATTCTACTGGCTATTTATATTGTTCTACAGATACGGAGAATCTCCCGCATCAAGGAAACGCTTTCTCAGAGCAACGAACAGTTGAGGGAATTAAACAACCGGCTGAACCTGATGAATGAAGAACTGAACCACAAAAACGAAGAGTTGCATGAGATTGGAAACATCAAAGAAAAATACATTGCCCAGTTCTTCGATTTATGTTCCAGTTACATCAGTAAAATGGAGAACTACCAGAACCAACTCTATAAACTGGCCATCAATCACCACTATGAAATGCTGGTCAAACGATTGAAGTCGACCAGCCAGATTGATGAAGAGCTGGAAGCTCTCTATAAACATTTCGACAGTATTTTCTTAAGTTTGTATCCTACCTTCATAGAGGAGTTCAATGCGTTGCTGAGCGAAAACGAGAAAATCACACTTAAATCAGAACACCTGTTGAACAAGGAGCTACGCATCTATGCGTTACTCCGGCTAGGATTGGTCGATAGCAATAAGATGGCAAGTTTTCTGCGGTGCTCCATCAGTACCATCTACAACTATCGTACAAAGATGAGAAACAAATCCAGAATCGAAAGGGATGATTTTGAAAATCAAGTCATGCAAATAGGAAAAGCAGACACCCACAAATAAAAAAAAGCGAAGCAGGACTTGCTTCGCCTTTCTATTGAAACATATCGCTTCACTTATTTCTTTTTCATCTTCTGCATCATACCGGCCATTTTGCTGCCCGTCACCATCTTCATCATCTTACGAGTCTGGTCGAACTGCTTCAGCAGGCGGTTCACTTCCTGAATGCTGGTACCACTACCTTTGGCGATACGGGTACGGCGGCTTCCGTTCAGAATTTCCGGATGCGTACGTTCCTGCGGAGTCATGGAGTAGATGATGGCCTCGATACTCTTGAACGCATTGTCGTCGATATCGATATCCTTGATAGCCTTTCCTACGCCCGGAATCATGGAAGCCAGTTCCTTCAGGTTACCCATCTTCTTGATCTGATGAATCTGGGTCAGGAAATCGTTGAAATCGAACTGGTTCTTCTGGATTTTCTTCTGCATACGTTTGGCTTCTTCTTCATCGTATTGTTCCTGTGCGCGTTCTACCAATGAAACGATGTCACCCATACCGAGAATACGGTCGGCCATACGTGCCGGATGGAACTGGTCAACAGCATCCAGCTTCTCGCCGGTACCCACGAACTTGATAGGCTTGTTCACCACGGTACGGATAGACAAGGCGGCACCACCACGGGTATCACCATCCAACTTGGTCAGTACGACACCGTTGAAATCCAGACGTTCGTTGAACTCACGGGCGGTATTCACGGCATCCTGACCGGTCATGGCATCTACAACAAACAATGTTTCATCCGGATTGATGGCGTTCTTGATGGCCTCGATTTCATTCATCATCTGCTCATCGATGGCCAGACGACCGGCGGTATCGACAATCACCAGGTCATATCCTTTTGCCTTGGCTTCCTGGATGGCATGCAGAGCAATCTGAACAGGATCCTTACTATCCAGCTCACAATAAACAGGTACCTCCACCTGCTGACCCAACACCTTCAGCTGTTCGATAGCGGCCGGACGGTATACGTCACAAGCTACCAGCAACGGCTTGCGGTTCTTCTTGGTCTTGAGCATACGGGCCAGCTTACCGGAGAACGTAGTCTTACCGGAACCCTGCAGACCGGACATCAGGATAACGGCCGGACGGTTCTTCAACTCGATTTCGGCGGTATCGCCACCCATCAGCTTGGTCAATTCATCGTGTACAATCTTCACCATCAACTGGCTCGGCTTCACCGCCGTAAGTACGTTCTGTCCCAAGGCCTTCTCCTTTACCGTATAT
>DGYFI06203__coassemble_2019_pt1 | contig 10654 bp, 10 predicted proteins | sample DGYFI06203__metabat2_low_PE_020 | metagenome-assembled genome bin DGYFI06203
TCCGACCCACGCTCCATGTTGCTGAAGGAACTGGCCGGTGAGCTGGTGGCCGAGAAAGGCTGCGAGAAGGAATTCGCTTTCCTGGAACTGGTGGAACAGCGGGCCATCGCCTGCTTCAAGAAAGTGAAGGGCGACAAGAAACGGGTATGTTCCAACGTGGACTTCTATTCCGGCTTCATCTACGAGCTGATGGGCCTGCCTCAGGAAATCTATACGCCGCTGTTCGCTATGGCCCGTATCGTAGGCTGGACGGCCCACCGCATCGAAGAATTGAATTTCGAAGGACGCCGCATCATCCGTCCGGCGTACAAGAACGTGTTGGATGAGGTGGATTATACACCGATTTCCGACCGTTGACAGGATACGCTTACATCTATCATTTTCATCAGGTCCCGCTTTCTCCGTAGCAGGAGAGGGCGGGACTTTTTTCTGTTGTCCGGCGGGCGTCAGGAAAAGGTCGGCACATCGTTGTCGTCCGTATCGTCCGTGTCGGCATGGGATTTCCCTTTGTGTTTCTTTTCGATAATCATCTTCATGAAGGCGGAGCTGATGATGGCGGTTGGTACCGCAATCATCGAAATGCCGATTAACATGATGAGGCTGCCCAGCAACCTTCCCAGCGGAGTGATGGGGAAGATATCGCCGTACCCTACGGTGGTGAATGTCTCTACCGCCCACCAGAGGCCGTCGCCTATATTCTTGAAGGCATGAGGTTGGGCATCACGCTCGATGTAATACATCAGAATCCCGGCAAAGCCTACCAGGATGCCGCAAGCCGTATAGGCGGTGACCAGTTCGTCCTTCACCGTTCCGATCATGCTGCCCAGCAGCCGGTAGGAGCGGGAGTAGCGGATGAGCTTGAAGATGGTGAGGATATAGGCCAGTACCACCAGGTGCACGTGTGGGCTTTCGTTGTACACGTAAATCACCACGAAAGGGATGATGGCTATCAGGTCTATCAGTCCGTAGAACGAGAAGATGTAGCGGAAACGTGCCTTCCAACTGTTCTGGATGTTGGGATATTGTCCGGGCGCGGCAATGATGCGCAAGGTATACTCGATGGTGAAGATGAACGACGCCAGGTAATTGAAGGCGAAGAGCCAGGAACGGTAAGGTGCCGATTCTTCAAAGGAACTGAGAACGATGGACAGGATGGAGCCTACGATGAAGAACAGTACGAAGCGTTGGGTCCATTTGTTCATCAGTTGCCGGTGGATGCTCCGGTAGAGCCGGGCATGCCGTCCGATGTACGGAAGGTTGTCGATAAAGCGTTGCAGTTTCTTTTCCTTGTATGTCATGATGCTTGTTTTTCTTTTAGAACAACCTCCTGGCAGAAATGGTTATTCAAAAAATGGGTAAAAAAGTTAGGAAGTGTAAAAGCGCTTTTTAAGCGTATTTAATGTATGGATTTGTATATTTATAAGTTTTTAAGACAGATTTTGCCGCTTGTTTGTAAGAAATGTTCACAAAATGGGGGTAAGAAAAAAAAATCTACAAAAAGTTAGTGGCAACAGACGTTTGTATGAGAATTTTCTGTACTTTTGCCGCTAAACTATTAAAAATTAGACTATGACAAAAGCAGAGATCGTTAAGGAAATCGCCAACAAGACTGGAGTAGACAAACAAACTGTTTTGGCTGTTATTGAAAGTTTCATGACCGAAGTGAAGGGTTCCTTGGAGAAGGAAGAGAATGTATATCTCCGCGGATTCGGAAGCTTTATCGTGAAGAAGCGTGCTGAAAAGACAGCCAGAAATATTTCGAAGAACACTACCATGATTGTTCCGGCTCATAACATTCCTGCTTTCAAGCCTTCGAAAGAGTTTAAAAGCATGATGAAATAACGTTTTGATTTCAATGCAGTGCAGTCCCCGTCAGTTTCCGCTGGTGGGGATTGTTCGTTTGGATGGGTCGGCCAATCCGGGCGAAGCGAGTTCCTGCACCTGTGACGGCTTGCCCGCTTTCCCTTCTTTAAGCTCGAACAGGAAAAGTATCTTACACAATCGATTGATTCACAAAATATTTGATTTTTTATCCTTTGTACGGACGGGGTGTTAAAGATGGATAAGAAACCCCCTTCCGGGCCTTCTGTGCCCAAACTTTTGCGGGTGCCTCTTGTTGAAATGAACGGCAGGTGAACCGGGAGTTACATCTGCTGTTCATTGAATAACCAACTAAAATTTTTTGGAGGAACTAGTATGATTGCACCATTGCAAGGTATCAAGGTAATCGACTGGACACAGGTTCAGTCGGGTCCGTCATGTACACAGATGCTGGCTTGGCTGGGCGCCGATGTGATTAAGATTGAACGTACCGGAGTAGGCGACCCTACCCGTTCGGAACTGTTGGATTATCCGGATTTGGACGGACTCTACTTCCTGCAGTTGAACTGTAACAAGCGCTCCATCGAGCTGGATGTGAAGACACCGGGCGGCAAGGAGATTCTGACCCGTCTGCTGAAAGAGGCGGATATATTCGTAGAGAACCTGCATCCGGGTGCAGCCGATAAGCTGGGTTTCTCCTGGGAAGAGGTACACCGCATCAATCCGCGGTTGATTTACGGTACCATCAAGGGATTCAATGACGATTCTCCTTTCGCCAACGTGAAGGCTTTCGAACCGGTAGCCCAATGTGCGGGAGGCGCGGCGGCTGCGACCGGATGGTGGGACGGCGAATACAACATCCCTACCCAGTCTGGCGCGGCTTTGGGCGATACCAATACCGGTATGCACCTTACCATCGGTCTGCTGGCCGCTTTGATGCAGCGCGAGAAGACGGGCGAAGGCTGTTTCGTCCAGCAGTCCATGCAGGATGCGGTGCTGAACCTGTGTCGGGTGAAACTCCGTGACCAGTTGATTCTGGAACACGTAGGCGAACTGAAACACGCGCCAAGTTATCCGAAGGAGAAGACCGGCAATACGGTACCCCGCTACGGAAATGCCGAGGGCGGTCAGGTACTGGGCTGGTGCTACAAGTGCAAGGGCTGGGAAACCGATCCGAACGCGTACGTGTACATCGTTCTTCAGAACGAGGAGAAGGCTTTTGCCGAAGCCTGTCGGGCCATCGGCAAGCCGGAGTGGATTGACGACCCGAAATACAACACGCCGGCAGCCCGGAACCTGGTGAAGGATGAAATCTACAAAGGAGTGGAGGAATATACCCTTACCCGCGACAAGTTCGAGGTGGTAGATACCTTGGGTAAGGCAGGTGTGCCTTGCGGACCGGTGTTGAGCATGCTGGACATCGAGAAGGACCAGTCACTGTATAAATGCGGTACACTGGTGGAGGTGGAACAGCCGAAGCGCGGCAAGTTCCTGACCATCGGATGTCCGCCGAAGTTCTCATCGTTTACCCCCGAGGTCAAGGCGGCTCCGCTGTTGGGCGAACATACCGATGAAATCCTGAAGGAAGTGGGATATACAGACGAGCAGATTGCCCAGTTCCACACAGACCATGTGGTTTGTAAATGATGCCTCTCCGACCGAACAGATTACCCTTACTTCTAACAAACTGAACGAAACTTATGTCAGATATTCAAAACCAACCATCGAATTTGACCGATGGGATGCACGTTGTGGTGGAGGCTTTGCTCCGCAACGGATTCGATACCATCTACGGAGTGGTAGGGATTCCGGTGACGGACCTGGCCCGCCACGCACAGGAACGGGGCATCCGTTACATCGGTTTCCGTCACGAGCAGTCTGCGGGAAACGCGGCTGCCATTACCGGTTTCCTGACCGGAAAGCCCGGTATTTGCCTCACCGTGTCTGCCCCCGGTTTCCTGAACGGACTTACCGCCCTGGCTACGGCCACCGTCAACGGCTTTCCGATGATTCAGATCAGCGGTTCCAGCGACCGTGCCATCATCGACCTGCAGCAGGGCGATTACGAAGGGCTGGACCAGATGAATGTGGCGAAGACTTTTGCCAAGGCTTCCTACCGTATCAACCGTCCGGAGGACATCGGCATCGGACTGGCGCGTGCCATCCGTGCCGCGGTATCGGGGCGCCCCGGAGGGGTCTACCTGGATTTGACGACGGCCCTGCTGGGAAGCGTCATCGACCAGGCGGAAGTGGAAAAGACCCTCTTTACCGTACTCGACCCGGCTCCGAAAATGATACCGGACCGGCAGGCCGTCGACCGTGCACTTGATTTGCTGAGCAAGGCCAGGAAACCGTTGGTCATCATCGGGAAGGGAGCGGCGTATGCGCAGACGGAAAAGAGCATCCGCGAATTTCTGGAGCAGACGTGTATTCCTTTCCTGCCGATGTCCATGGCCAAGGGAGTGATGCCCGACGACCATCCGCTGAGTGCCGCCGCGGCCCGTGGGCTGGTTCTGAAGAATGCGGATGTGGTGATGCTGCTGGGAGCCCGCCTCAACTGGTTGTTGGCACACGGAAAAGGGCAGAAATGGAATCCCGATGCCCGCTTCATCCAGTTGGACATCGAACCGGAAGAAATCGACAGCAACCGTCCGATTGCGGCTCCGGTGGTGGGCGACATCGCTTCTTCCATGGGAGCGCTGCTGGCCGGACTGACGGCTTATCCGATGACACAGCAGAACGACTGGCTGGAGGAAATAGACCGGGTGAAGCAGGTGAACGCTGCCAAGATGGAGGCGAAACTGAATGCCAATCCGTCGCCGATGGATTTCTTCAGTGCCTTGAAGGCTATCCGTACGGTGCTGGAGAAACACCGCGAGGTCTATCTGGTGAACGAAGGGGCCAATACGCTGGACGATACCCGCAACGTCATCAACATGTATTCGCCCCGCAAACGGCTGGATTGCGGTACGTGGGGCGTAATGGGAGTCGGCATGGGCTATGCCATCGGAGCGGCGGTGACCAGCGGTCAGCAGGTGGTCTGCATCGAAGGCGACAGCGCGTTCGGGTTCAGCGGGATGGAAATCGAGACCATCTGCCGTTATCAGTTGCCGGTGACTATCGTCATCCTGAACAACGGCGGTATCTACAACGGTTCGCATGCCAACCTGGGTGGTGGAACAGACCCTTCACCGACGACCCTCGACGCACAGGCCCGTTACGACCGGCTGATAACCGCTTTCGGCGGTACTCCGTATTACGCGACGACTCCCGAGGAATTGGAGAAGGCGCTGGAGGCGGGAATCGCATCGAAGAAGCCTACGCTGATAGACTGTGCCATCGACCCGAAGGCCGGACTGGAAAGCGGACACATCGGTAACCTGAATCCCAAGGTCGTGGGAAAATGATTCACCTGAAACTGTAAGCTTATGTGGAATATTATTCTGACTTGTCTGGTACCGATATTTGTGGTCATGGCGTTGGGGTACGCGGCCGGAAAGACCAATGCTTTTACGGGCGAGAACGCACGTATCCTGAACAAGCTGGTGCTGAACTATGCGTTGCCGGCTGCCTTGTTCCTTTCCATCGTGAAGGCCGACCGTGAGATGCTTTTTGCGGACCTGCAGTTGACGCTGGTCAGCACCTTGGTGATTCTGGCTGTCTTTCTCTGGTCCTATTTCGGGTGTTACAAGTTCTTCAGGCACACCAGGAAGGAGGCGGCCGTCTGTGCGCTGATAGCCGGCAGCCCGACCATCGGCTTCCTGGGATTCGCTGTGCTCGACCCGATGTTCGGGGCTACGACTACCACCGGGCTGGTAGTGGCCATTGTAGCCATTGTAGTGAATGCCATTACCATCCCCATCGGTCTCTGGCTGTTGAATCCTGCGGCGGACGGTTCGGCTACAGCCGGACAGAAGCCTTCGAACGCTTTCGTCAGTGCCATCCGGCAACCGGTGGTCTGGGCTCCTGTGCTGGCGGTAATCTTTGTACTGACAGGTATCCGTATCCCTGCCGAACTGGACCCCAGCTTTGAGCTGATAGCCAAGGCAAACTCCGGTGTAGCGGTATTTGCCGCCGGTCTGACCTTGTCGGCTCAGAAATTCGTGTTCGACAAGGAAATCTGGTACAATACCTTCGTCAAGCTGCTGCTGATGCCGGGGGCATTGCTGCTGGTGGGGCTGCTGGTCGGCATCGAAGGCGAGAAGCTCCAGATGCTGGTCATGGCGGGTGCGTTGCCTCCGGCTTTCTCCGGTATCATCATCGGAAGCCGTTACCAGACGTATGTGCGTGTCGGAACCTCGTCGTTGGCTATCAGTACCTTCCTGTTTATGCTCAGCGCGCCGTTCTGGATTTGGATAACCCGATTGGTGGCACCTTGAGTAACGGGACGATTCCTTTGGTGTTTTCGTAGGTAATGTTTTTTTCAAGGCTTCCTGTTGCCGTTCGTAGCGCAGGAAGCCTTTTTTGTGTTAGGACGCACGAGCCGTGCGTCCCTACAAAAGCGTACTCAGGATTTATCTCCGGTTCTTGATTGTATTACTTGTCATAGAAACAGTCATTTTCCCAAGAGGATACATTGTTTTCAATATACGTTGCAATACGATTCATGTCATTCATTTCTCTTATGATATGGTCGTGATAACGGCTTTGCCAATCAAACTCCAGGTTGTTGCGCCGTGCAAAAAGTGTGACTTCTCTTTTTATTCCACCTACGATTACACTTAGTGCAGTACGTTTGGTAGGGACGCACGGTCTGTGCGTCCTATTGTTCAGCCTGTGGAAACCATCCGAAGGAAGTTGATTCATTTTGTCTGATACTCTGGGTGGGCTATCTTCGTCGATGTGAATGATTGCATGAATGTGATTGGGCATCACGACAAATGACAGCGTTTGGGCATACGGATAATGTGTGCCCAATGCTTTAAGCTGTTGTTCACAACATTGTCCGACAGAAGACAGGTGCATAGTGCCTTCATGTATTTCTCCCAAATAATGCCGTTTTTCCAGGGTGCAGATGGTTATGAAATAACATCCTCCTGAATAGTCATGGAAGTTTGCACGTATTTGTTTTCGCTGATGAAACTCTGCCATAGCTGTTTATTGAATGTTTTCCATGTATTTATGTCGGAAATACCATCTTCTTACCAGCGCTCCGGAGGTGGTGGAGGCGGCGGAGTCTCCGGCTTGTGCTTGTCATGATGTTTTTTGCGTGGAGGCGGTGCCTTCTTCTTGTGGTGATGATCTACTTCGTGAGGTGGGGGAGGCGGTTTAGGTCCCGTACGATGAACTACACAAGAGGAAGCCAGTAACATTCCTCCTAGCAGGGTACATAGCCCTAAGAAATGTTTCGTTCTCATAACTTCGAGGTTTTAACGGTCTTTCCTCAAAGGTAAGAAATAAAGTCTTTCTAAGGAAATGGGGCGTGATAAATGATATTAAGAAACTGAAGAATGACGTGTTTATTCCATTGAATATTGTATGGCTTTTCCAGACCTTTCGCTATCTTTCCATAAGATAGGATTCGGTTCGGGATAGTCAAACCTGAAAAACTTTGTTTTTCGTTTGCCTCTCCACTCACCTTTCGCTATCTTTGTAGAACAGCCTAAGGTTGTTTTGAGTATGAAGGTCAAGTTTACTTGACTTTCAACTTTGGGCTTTTTTTAGATAATCAAGTTGTGAATTCTTTAACAGTAAAAATATGAGTATTGTCCCTCGTTCGGAAGAAGAATTGAAAACGATATTTGTTTCTTCATGTATTGAGTCGGTTGCCAATCATTTGGGATGTCCAGCAAGTGTCATGTACGCCCGTATGCAGAAGATAGGATTGATAGAAGGGTATATATGGAAATATTATGACACATTGCATACACAAAGCAGGGAATATGTCATAGATGATGTGTTGGAGGCTTTGTATAATTGGGAGAAAAAGCAGCATGTTGAAAGTCATAAAGAATCGTAGTTATGATTGTCTATCATGGTTCCGTTTATTCCATAGAACGTCCTTTAGCCAATATAGGCCGGAAGAATCTGGATTTTGGACAGGGCTTCTATGTCACAGATATGAAACTACAGGCTGAGAGATGGGGGTTACGTTTGGGTAGCCGATTGGGAAAGAATGCTTTGCTTAATGTTTATGAACTTGATTTCGAACAAGTCATATCTAAGTTTAAGGTTCTGCAGTTTAAGGAGTATGATGAAGAATGGTTGGATTTTATTGTAGCCAATCGTAGTGGTCTCAACAAGTGGAAGGAGTATGATTATATTAAAGGCGGGATAGCTGATGACCGGGTCATTGATACGATTGAAGCTTATATGATAGGTAATATCACTTTAGGAATGGCGTTGGGACAATTGGCTTTTCATCGTCCCAACAATCAGATTTGCCTTATCAATCAAAGATTGATTGATGATTGTCTTCGTTTTAAGAGTGTTGAACCGATAAAAGAATAAGTAATATGCTTTCACCGATACTAATGTGGAATAAGATAGGACGTATCGTTACCAGGCTGGCTGAGCGTCTGGATATTACACCGTTAAGGGCTTTGGATGTGTTTTATACTTCCAAGGTCTGTGACAGGATGCACGATGAGGAAGAGGAATTATATACTTTTAGTGATGAATACATTGTAGATGAAATCATCCTTGAGTTACAGAATCAATATTTGTAGTGGGGAATAGAAGATTAAAAAACGAACTCATGTTTTAATCGATTTGTGAGGGCATTTTTGTTGTGGCAAGCTTGTGTCAGCAATTCTCCGTCTGTTCATTCCTTTCCGTCAGCGATAGATAGATGCTGAATTCTGTAAATTCTTCTTCCATGCTGGTGACGTAAATCCGTCCTTCGTGGGCCTTGACCACCTGGTCTACAAAGTTCAGGCCTAGGCCGAATCCGGAAGCTCCGTTCCGGCTGTTGCGCTTGACAGCTGAGGCACGTTCGAATTTCTGGAAAATCAGATGAATGTCCTTTTCGGAGATACCCAGTCCATTGTCACGTACCTTCAGGACCGTATGCTGGTCTTTTTCTTCGGTGTTGATGTCTATCTTTACGCTTTCTTTTCACCAAAGGCAAATACGTGATATTTGCCGCTTTCATTTGCGGCGTACTGGTAAACTGGCTGTTACAGTCAGTTGTGTATGTTTTTAGGCTCTTCTGGAATTTGGAGTGATGTTGTTTCCATTACGTCTTCAGATAGAGGAATATTGAATTTTTATCAATTGAATTCAACCATACTGCATTCCAGGTCATTCCGGGTTTGACCCGGAATTCAGCGAATGTCATCGCTGTATACCCCTCACATCAAGTGTGGAGGGGCAAAAATCACTCGAAATTTCGGATGACCCTAAAATGAATCAACTGTTGGATATATATTTCAGAAAGATTATCTTTGTAAAAGATATATTTCAAGCAACATGGAGTTCACAAATTTTATAGACAGAAAAGATTATCTTGAAAGGATAGAAAATGCCTTACAAAGAGAAAAACCACAGTTCATTGTCATCTATGGACGCAGAAGGATAGGTAAGTCTAAACTTGTCAGAGAAGTCATGAACTGGAAGCGGAAAGACATTTACTTTTTAAGTGACCAGACCAACGAAGCAAATCAGCGCATGCTGTTTGCAAAGACAGCCGCATTGGGAGGCATAGAAGATTTCGATAAGGTGACATATCCTGACTGGGAAACGCTTTTTCGGGTTTTAAACCGTCAGGTTACAGAAAAGAGTACCGTCTGTCTTGATGAATTCCCGTATCTTGTTAAAAGTTGCCCCTCTCTGCCATCCGTCCTACAAAAGTTACTCAATGAAAAATGTCTGAAATTCAATATCATCGTCTGTGGTTCTTCACAACAACTGATGCAGGGCTATATACTTGACAGGAAAGAACCGCTATACGGACTGGCTGATGAAATCATACGCCTTACTCCCATATCCGTACGGTACATTGGGCAAGCGCTTGGCTGTGATGCACGACAGGCAATAGAAGAATATGCAGTATGGGGTGGAATACCCCGGTATTGGGAACTGAGAGCCGACTACAAGGACAACGAAACAGCCATTGAAAAGTTACTGCTGGACAACAAAGGTTTCTTGGCTGACGAACCGATACGTCTGTTGAGGGATGATATGCGTGATACCGTACAGGCATCCACCCTGCTCTCAATTATTGGTAACGGTGCTAACCGTCTCTCGGAGATAGCCGGAAGGGTAGGCAAGGAAGCCACCCAAATAACAGAACCGTTAGGTAAACTGAGAGAACTGGGTTATATACGTCGGGAAGTACCTTTCGGAGAAGACGAGAAGAAAAGCAAGAAAGGGATATACCGTATCAATGATAGTCTGCTGGATTTTAATTACCGATTTGTCGCACCTTATAAATCAATTCTTGAACTGGGACGCACGGAAACTGTATTAAACCTTATCAAGGAACAGTTCTCCAGGTATGTGAGTAACTGTTGGGAACATCTTTGCCGCCAATATGTAAGCGGTAATATCATTGACGGTATTACATACAACATGGCTTCCCGATGGTGGGGAAAAATCTTCACAGAAGAAAACAAGGACGGTGAGATGGTAGAGCTTGATGTAGTAGCTGAATCATTAGACAGGAAGCATATCCTTATAGGAGAATGCAAGTGGACCAACAAGGAAGATGCGCTCAGGCTTATAAATTCTCTTGAAGCAAAAATAAAGTACCTGCCTTTTATCAAAAGAGGACAAAGCGTACATACTATATTGTTTTTAAAGAGCGAACCACAAAATAAAGACGCTGCAAGGATTTTATATCCCGCAGACATCGTACAAGAACAATAAAGGCCGCTATTACTTGATGCTGTTG
>DGYFI06203__coassemble_2041_pt1 | contig 10488 bp, 7 predicted proteins | sample DGYFI06203__metabat2_low_PE_020 | metagenome-assembled genome bin DGYFI06203
CCATCCTTCTGTAATGCTGCCATCGCCGAGCATATTCAGTCCAAGGAACAAAACGAGGAATGAACCGATGATAAGTATCGGGGTTTGGATGGCCGAAAGGGTCATTACACCTTTCATACCGCCAAAGACAGTGAATACGGCCGTAATGAAGATAAGTCCGAGGGCGCCCCACCAGAACGGAAGTCCGAGTAAGTATTCAAAGAAGATACCACCGGTGAAAGCTGTTACAGATACCTTTGTCAGCACATAGGCAATCAGCGTAATGATAGACAGCCATGAACCGGTACGTTGGGTATAACGGAATTTCAAGAATTCGGGCATTGTGATAATCTTGCCCATTTTGTTGTTTAACAGTTGGTAAAATGGTACGAACAACCATCCCAGGATGAGGATCATCCAGCCTTGCATTTCCCAGTGTGCCATACCGACACCGTCTTTTGCACCTGTACCGGCTAATCCTACAAGATGTTCTGAACCGATGTTAGCCGCAAAAATCGCAGCTCCAATGATGTACCAAGGTTCTCCTTTACCGAAAAGGTAATCCTGACTGTCGGCACCTTGCATCTTTTCCTGATCTTTTTTGATTGCACGGTAAATTGCCCATACGATAGCGATGACACCGACGGCGAGAACCAACCAGTCGAGCCATACAAATTCATTTGAATTCCAATTCATAATAGTATTATTTTAATTATTGTGTATTGATTTCACGGTTATCAAAAGCTTGTTTTACTTTGTCTGTTTTTCAAAGTGTATAGGTAACACTAATTCGAGTACAATATTACGGATAAGTGTAAAATTACACTAATAAAACGTTATGTTTTTCAACATGTTTCGTCAAAAACACCGCTCATCGGCGAACATTTAACATTTCATGGTTCACGGGAGGGTGGTTGAAACTCTTTTCTTTGGGATTTTTCGTTTGAACTGGAGCTTTCCCGAGGGCATTAGGCGCGAAGATGGTCAGGGGGAAGATTGGCAGTAAAGGTGTCAAGGAAACGACCGGAAAGGATGGTGGAAGAGGGATACAAAAATCCCCGGATAGCATCGGTCGAATTGAGGCGGCCGTTTGTTCATCCGGGGATAAGGGGTTACTTTATTTCTTGTTACGGGTATTCTTCAACAGTTCCCGATGGAATTTCATTTCGGCTTTCTGTATCTGATAAATTTTCTTGGCCGAGAGGAATTGTTTGTATTTGCGGGCATATTCCAGTTCCAGCTGGTCGATGGTGATGCGTGTCTGGAGTACGTCTTCTATGATTCTGTCGTATTCAGCTTCTGTAGTACCGGCTTCTTTCCCTTTTCTGAGTTTCTGCCATGCTTCTTTGTTGTAGGAACGTTTCTTGTCTTGCAGTTCGAAATAGAGGGGGAAGAAGTTCTTGGCTTCTTCTGGTGTCAGTCCGGCGCGTTCGGTCAGGAACATCTGTTGCTGTTTCCGGAACTCTTCCTGGCTCATCATCTTTTTCTGTGCCTGTATGGGAGTCATGCAGAAACAGATTATCAGGGTCAAAAAACAAATGATTCTTTTCATGTACATATTTTTATTTATAGATTTCCATATCGGCATCTGTCAGATACTGATACAGGGTATAGTCATCCATCATGGTCTGGTCTACTATCGGGTCAATGTATTCGTCCGGCAGAATTGTGCTGAACAGTTGCAGGTTTGACGCCGGTTCCTGCGAAGTGGTGTCTGTATCATTCAGGAACAACCGTGCGCCGAACATGAGTCCGCAGAACATGGCAGCCATATATACCCACGGGCGGATGCGGTGCCAGAGTGTCGTTTCCGGAACAGCTTGGATTTCTTTTTCAGGAAGTTGTTCCATGATATTGCGCGTAAAGTTCTCGAAGTATCCTTCCGGTGTCTTGAAAGGATTCTCCTTTCCGCATTTTTCTATCAGATATTTTTCTTCCTTCATAATTCGTTCATTTTATTCATTTGACAAAATAGCGGACAAATGGTTTAATCGGTTTCCTCAAAAAAAGCGGCTATTTTTTTGACCGCATGGTGGTATGAAGCTTTCAAGGCTCCTATGCTGGTTCCTAAAATATCGGAAATGTCTTCATATTTCATTTCCTTGAAGTATTTCAGGTTGAATATAATCCGTTGTTTCTCGGGTAATTGCAGCAGCGCTTTCTGGAATTCCTTCTGGATTTCGTCACCGTCGAAGTAAGGGTCGCTTTCCAGTTTCCCCAACAGCGTGGTATCTACGTCGTCCAGCGAAAGCTGGTTCTGTGCGCGTTGTTTGTTCAGGAAGTTCAGGCATTCGTTCAGAGCAATGCGGTACAGCCAGGTAGACAACCGGGCTTCTCCCCGGAAATACTCCAGGTTACTCCAGGCCTTGATGAAGGTGTTCTGAAGGATATCGTTGGCATCTTCGTGCGAAAGTACCATGCGCCGGATTTGCCAGTAGAGCTGTTGGCTGTATTGCTTCACCACTTCTTCGAACGCTTTCCGTTGCGTCGTCGGGTCTTGCAGCTGCTGGGTTATTTCGTCTTCGTTATAATTCTCCATGGTATTCTTGTCATTCGTAGCTTTTTCTAAGACTGTTTCGGGTGGCGTGAGGTTTAAGTGGGTTGATGAATTTTAACAACTAGAGTTCTATTTTCAGGTTCTCCTGAGCCAAGGTGGTGTTCGGGAAAACAGCCGAGGCTTCCTCCAGCAGGATGCTTTCGTCCTCGTAACGGGCCGAGTAATGTCCGATGACCAGACGTTTCACTTCCGCGTCCTTCGCTATCTGTGCGGCCTGACTGGCGGTGGAGTGCATGGTCTCTTTGGCACGGGCTGCTTCGGTCTGTGCGAAGGTAGCTTCGTGGAAAAGCAGATCCACTCCTTTTATCTGTTCGATGATGCGTGGCAGATAGGAAGTGTCCGAACAATAGGCGTAGGCACGTGGAGGGTCGGCAGGAGTCGTCAGGCGTCCGTTAGGGATGACGGTTCCGTCCTCGGTCACGAAATCTTCTCCGTTCTTGATGCGGTTTATCAGGTAGACGGGTACTTCGTAGAAATCTATCATATCCCGCAGGATGTGGTTGGGCAGCGGTTTCTCGCGGAACAGAAAGCCGCAGGTAGGGAGTCGGTGTTTCAACGGGATGGTTTCCACCGTGATGGAACGGTCATCGTAGATGATGGTCCGCTCCTTCGGGTCGAACGGATGGAAAACCACTTGGAAAGGCATCCCTTTGCAGAAGAAAGCCAGTTGGGGTTCCATCAGCCGTTGCAGTTCCGGATGGCTGTAGATGTGGAGGTCGGCAGTCCGGTTGGTCATGGCGAAGGTGGAAATCAGTCCGATGAGGCCGAAACAGTGGTCACCGTGCAGATGAGAGATGAAGATATGGTTCAGCCGGCTGAACTTCAACCGTGACCGGCGCAACTGTATCTGTGTGCCCTCTCCGCAATCTATCATGAAGAGTTTCTCACGGATGTTCAGAACCTGTGAGGTAGCCAGATGCCGGGTGGTAGGTAAGGCCGAACCGCATCCCAGAATATGTATATCGAAGTTTCCCATATAGGGCAAAGGTACAAAAAATCTGAAACGGTTGTAACGGTTACAGAGAGATTGATGGAAAATCTCTTGCTTTTGTGCTTTGTGAAAGGAGGAGTTACGTTTTGTCATTTTGATAATCCGGAAGGGTGAGAATCGCGAGTTTCCGGCTCTTGTCTGGGATGACAAGGAAAATGCGGTTCTCGGAGGAGGAACTCTTGTCGGAAAGTTCTTTGCGCCTGTTTATGTCAATCTTTTTGTTGTCATTTCATGTGTTTTGATTTTCTTTTATCGTGAAAAACCTGTGCTGTCAGTCTTTTCGTAATAAAGAAAACCTCTTTGTTTTGGTGTCAACTGGCATTTGTAGATCCTGAAAAAGGTGTTTCTACAGGCACTTTTTAAGATGACTGGTCATCTTCCTTCACTTTCCTAGGCGTTTTCATCGGTTTGACTAGGCAAAAATATTTTTTATCCTCGTGTTTTTTCTGTTTTTCGGCCTCCGGAATAGGCGGTTTTGGGTAACTTTTTGCATAATGATTGTATGTATATACAGAAATACCTGTTTGTTTTGCTCCGGATTCATGGAAGCTCAGAATGGTGTGGTTCGTGTTTTATTGATAATCCGTTCAAAATGACAGCTGAATTGCGTGATATGTGTTATTTTGATATTGATGGATTCTTGTGGTTGTTTTATGCTTACAGGATATAGTATATAAAAATTCTGGTTGCAGGATTGTATTTTCATATTTTATCAGTATATTTGCTATATACGCCAATAAAAGGATATACGATGAAAGATATAAATAGAATCAAAATTGTTTTAGTGGAACAAAAGAGAACCGGAAAATGGCTTGCAGAACAGTTGGGGAAAGATCCCTCAACTGTATCTAAATGGTGTTCAAACAAGATGCAACCGTCTTTGGAAATGCTGATGCAGATTGCGGAGAAGCTGGATGTAGATGTCAGAAACTTGATTGTAACTACTAAGTCATGATTATGGGAACTAATTTTTTTACTAACGAAAAAGAAAATACCCTCCTTGAAAAGATAGAAGGAGTCTTCAAATATAAAAAGGTACATTTCTTTGATGCGCTTGTAGGGTATTTCAGAGCTTCCGGATATTTTAGAATCCGGAAGTTTATACAGCAAACTCCGCATATCAGAATCTTGGTAGGCATCAATGTAGACAAGCTGACTTATCAGGCCAATCAGCAAGGGTTACTTTTTAACCCTAATAGCGAACAATCGCAAGAAGAGTTCTTTAATGACATAAAGAAGAATATTCAAGAGGCTGAATATGATAAGGAAGTAGAAGACGGAATGTATCAGTTCATTGAGGATATTGTATCCGGTAGGATTGAAATGCGCATCCATCCCAAACAAAATATACACGCCAAGATTTATATCTTTCGTGAAGAAGTGTATCATCCGCATGGCTATGGCTCAGTCATCACAGGCTCCAGTAATCTGACAGAAGCCGGACTGGAAAAGAATTTTGAATTTAATGTAGAGCTCAGGTATGACGATGATATTCAGTTTGCCACAGAAACATTTGAAAAGCTATGGGCTGAATCTGTCGCGATTGATATTACCCATATTGAAAAGATAAAGAAAGAATCCTATCTGAATACCGAGTTTACCCCCTACGAAGTCTATTTGAAGTTCCTTTTGGAATATTTCGGTAAAAGTATAGATTTCGACCCGAATTCCGTGTCAGACTTACCCAAAGGATATAAGAAATTATCTTATCAGGTTGATGCCGTTAATGATGGCTATTCAAAAATGATGAAGCATAACGGATTTTTTCTTTCCGACGTGGTCGGATTGGGAAAGACCATCGTTTCGGCCCTCATTGCCAAGAAGTTTTTCTTTGCCAACGGATTTCCAATGCATCGTTCTCATACATTGATTATTGTTCCTCCTGCCCTGAAAGAAGGCTGGGAACGGACGATGGCAGAATTCAAATTTGACAATTATAAGATTATCACAAACGGAAGCCTGCATAAATTGAAGGAACCGTCACTCTATGATTTGGTGATTGTTGATGAAGCCCATAAGTTCAGAAGTGATACAGCTTCCATGTATAATGAGTTACAGAAACTTTGCAAAACTAAAACTGTACATGCCGACGGCAGTCTGCATGACAAGAAAGTGATACTTGTGTCGGCTACTCCTTTGAACAATAAGCCGGAAGATATAGCCAACTTGGTATATCTGTTTCAGGATTCCAAAGACAGCACATTGGAAGAAGGAAACCTGCAACGTTTTTTCCGTGAACAGATTGATAAATACAGAAAATTAAAGGATAAAAAGGATATAGAACATATTTCCAAAGAGATAAAGGCGATTTACGAAAAGATTCGAATCAAGGTGGTGGAGCCATTGACTGTTCGACGTACCCGTACAGACCTGATGGAGAATGAGGCATACAGAAAGGATTTGGAAGAGCAGAATGTACATTTCCCTGTTGTAAAAGCCCCGGACAAGATGTATTATGAATTGGATAATGAATTGGAAGTATTGTATGACAAGACTATCAGGTATTTAGGAGGTAAAAATGGTAATGTATTGAAATACTATCGTTATCAGGCAATTAAATATTTGACAAAGGAAAAGAAAAAGAAATACCCTAATGCAGATATGATTTCCATCCAATTGGCTGGTATTATGAAAACCTTATTAGTCAAACGTATAGACAGTAGTTTCTATGCGTTCAAGCAATCCTTAAAGAGATACTATCAGGCTAACAAAGTCATGCTCGATATGTTTGAGAAGGGAATAATATACATTGCTCCGAACCTGAAAGTCAATGAATTGTTGAGCGAGGGGAAAGAAGATGAATTACTGAAGCAGATAGAAAAAGCGCAGTATACTGACCCGACTATAGAGGTGTGTACTCCTGAGGATTTTACTTCCGATTTCAGGGAAGGCTTAGAGCACGACGGAGAAATATTACAGGAACTTGTTGATGAATGGGAAAAGATAACTTACGATCCTAAACTTGACGTTTTCATAAACAAATACCTTAAAAACGAGTTGTTCGACAAGTCTATAAACGATGAAGGCAAGCTCGTGATATTCTCCGAAAGCAAAGAGACTACCAGATATTTGTCCGAGGCTTTAAGAAAAAACGGATTCGACCGCATATTGACCGTACAAAGCGACAATAGGAATGATAAAATGCCTTTGCTTGAAGCTAATTTCGATGCCAATTATAAAGGTGAGAAAAAGAATGATTATAATATCGTCATTTCTACCGAGGTTCTGGCAGAAGGTGTAAACCTGCATCGTGCCAATGTCATCGTCAATTACGATACGCCTTGGAACTCTACCAGGCTGATGCAACGAATCGGGCGTGTGAACCGTATCGGAAGTACAGCCAAAGAAGTACACATCTTTAACTTCTTCCCTACAGCCAAAGTAAACAATGACATAGAGCTGGAGAAAAAAGCCAAGATGAAACTTTTTGCTTTCCATGCTGCACTGGGTGAAGACAGTCAGATTTACTCCACAGACGAAAATCCGGAAAGCTTCGGATTGTTTGACAAGCATATAGACGAGGAAAAAGATGAAAGACTGCGGTATCTGATGTGGCTCAGGCAGTTGAAAGAAGATAATCCTGACTTGATAAAGCGCATAAACAAAATGCCTTTAAGAGCTCGTGTAGGAAGAAAAAGTAAACTGATTCCCATGAGTACCATCACATTTATCCGTAATAAAAGAAGGGATGCTTTTACTTTCATTCGTGAAGATGGAAGCATGGAAGAGCTCACTTTTCTGGAAGCTGCAAAAGAATTTGAGGCAAGAATAGAAGAGAAAGCTATTCCTTTGCATGACAAACACCATGAGCAAGTAGCAAAGGCAATAGAAGTCTTTTCGGAGAAAGAAGAAGAGACAAAAGCAGCTACTAAGAAAGTGGTTATTAACCAAGGTCCTAATGAAAAAAAGGCATTGGCTTATCTTGATGGGTTCGTAAATGTTCCTAACGTTACTGACGAGGAGGCCGATTTGATAGAAAAGGCTAAACGTGCCATCTCTACGGGAAAATTCCAACAGTTGCAACGGGACATAAACAAGTTACAGAATTCAATAAAGAAGAATCCGGTAAAGTTGGTGGTACAATTGGAATATCTCATGAAAATAATAGCATCATACCCTCTTGAACATGTTGAAACGTTCAAGCATGAGATCCAAGCGGAAAACCGAATAAAAACAACGAAAGAGTTAGTACCGGAAATCATTATTTCCGAAAGTTTTAATCTTTAATTATTGCAGAAATGACATTAGCCGAATTAAAAAATAAATTATCCGTTCGTTTTGATTTCGAGATATGGAAGGGCATTTTGACAGAAATGTTTCCAAAAGTTGAATTCTTCACTCGTATAAATCGAATGGTAAAGAGTGGAGGACAAGTAGGTACAATCCGTTTGGATGACGGGCGTTCACTGGCTATTTATACATTTGAAGTCTCAGATAATGTGCTTATTAACCGCAATCGGAAAGGACTGCGCGAAATTGCGGCAAAAACGGTTGATCAATCCATTATTCATGGTGTTTTGGCTTTCTACTATTCAAAGAATGTACCCGATTATCGCCTGACCTTCATAGCGAAACAGACTTCCTTCAATGAAGACGGAGAACTGATAAAATCAGAAACGGCACCTAAAAGATATACTTTCCTTTTGGGAGAGAACGAATCGTGCAGGACGGCTGCAGACCGCCTGTGTGAATTGATTTCTAAAAAGAAAAACAGTTCTATCTATCTGGCAGATGTAACAGAGGCATTCTCTGTTGAGCGCCTGAATAAGGAATTCTTTGCCGGATACAAGGCTCAATATATGAAGTTCTTGAAACTACTTTCCGACACTAAAACAAACCGTGACTATGTAAAGAAACTGCTCGGCCGGCTGGTATTTCTGCAATTCCTTCAGAAAAAAGGCTGGATGGGTGTTCCTGCTTCACGTTCGGATTGGGAAGGTGGAGATAAAAATTATCTCAGCCATCTGATTGAACGCTACGAAGGGAACGACCGCGTGTTAAGCGATGTTCTTGAATATTTGTTTTTTAATACGCTGAATGAAAAACGCGAAGGGGATATAGCCGATGCCAGATTGGGAGAAAATATCAAAATTCCATACCTTAACGGAGGCTTGTTCGAGAAGGACAGCATCGACAAACTGGATATAGATTTCCCTTATTCCTATTTCAAGGAACTGATGGATTTCTTCGCCATGTACAATTTCACCATTGACGAAAACGATCCGGACGATAGCGAAGTGGGTATCGATCCCGAAATGCTGGGACATATCTTTGAGAATCTTTTGGAAGACAACAAGGATAAAGGTGCATTCTATACTCCGAAGGAAATTGTGCAATATATGTGCCGCCAGAGTGTTATCCAGTATCTAAAGGCTCATACTGACTCGAATTTTCATCCGGCAGTAGAATCTTTGATTTCATTCAGAAAAGTCAATGAAATATTTCAAGAAAAAGAAAATGCTTTGAAGATATATAACTTGTTGAAGTCTATTAAAGTATGTGATCCCGCTATTGGTTCCGGTGCATTTCCCATGGGAATACTTAATGTATTATTTCATGCCCGTCAATTATTGTATGGATTCACACGGGACAAACATACTTTTTCGCATGCAGAGGTTAAACGCGAAATCATACAGGAAAATATCTTCGGTGTAGACATTGAACAAGGGGCTGTTGACATTGCAAGACTAAGATTTTGGTTGGCTTTGGTTGTTGATGAAGAAATACCTCAACCCCTGCCAAATTTAGACTATAAGATAGTTTGTGGTGATTCTTTGCTCAACAGAAATCCGCTGGATGCTCCCATCATGAATGTTTTTGCAGAATACAACAAAAACAAAGGGGATGAAGATAAAATAACATTGAGCAAATACCAGGCATTAATACGCGATTATCTGAATACCTCCGACCATATGGTTAAAGATAGATACAAAATCTTGATATCTGAGATAAAGAGTTATTTTAAAACAGAACTGGAAGATAAGATGCGTTTTTATACTCGAGAAGAAAAGAAACTGATCAATAAATATTTTATGTATTTGGATGTGTCATCGAATATGAAAAATTTGTTTGATGATAGGAAAGACGAAAAAGAGCTTTCTTCCAAGGCAAAAAAAGAATTGGATAAAATACGTAAGGCAATTGAAAGTAAAAGCCAGTATGCTAATACAGTAAAGTATGATAAACTGTATAAAAACGCATTTGAGTGGAGATACGAGTTTCCATCTTTGTTGGATGATAACGGCGATTTTAAGGGTTTCGATTTGGTTATCGGTAATCCTCCATATCTTAGAATACAAGGGATAAGAGAGGTAAACCCTGATTTTGCAGATGAACTGGTAGAAAAATATAAATCTGCGACAGGGTCGTTCGACTTATATGTAACATTCGTGGAACGCGGATTACAGATTATAAACGGCTCAGGTATTGTTAATTATATCATGCCGGTAAAATGGACTAACTCAGCCTTCGGAAAGGGATTACGGGAATTGGCAGCAAACAAGACCTCTCAAATAATAAATTTTGGCGCTTATCAGGTATTCAATGCATCTACTTATACGGCATTACAGTGGTTTACACCTAATTGTAAGGAGTTGGCATATTATGAATTGGATAGAAATCTTACAACTAATGAAGAACTGGGTGCTTACTTGAATTCTTTGAATGATGAAAGTAAGGCAACCATTAAATCTGAAAAATTAAATAAAGAAGCATGGGTACTTACTGTGGGAGATACTGTAAGTATATTAAATAATTTAGATTCACATAAAAGACGAATCAGTGATATATTCGATAGAATATTTTGTGGGCTACAAACTAGTAAAGATGATGTTTATTTTTTGTATGAATGTACGGAAGATAACGGAATGGTGAATGGTTACTCAAAATATCTTGGACATTATATAAGTATAGAACGTGGATTGGTGAAACCGTTATTGAAAGGAGAGGATGTACACAGGTA
>DGYFI06203__coassemble_2045_pt1 | contig 10458 bp, 8 predicted proteins | sample DGYFI06203__metabat2_low_PE_020 | metagenome-assembled genome bin DGYFI06203
ATTAGATTTAAGGTTAACAAAGGTTGGAGTACAGCGGTACTCCTTTTTTTATGCCCGTATGCGAAACAGATAAGCGACATGACAAACCTCATCACATTTTAAGTGTTGTTTACATAGTTGTTCCAGATATATCAAACAACTGTTTTTATCTGACCAAAGCCCGACTTGTCTTTTCCCAAAATTTTCGATGTTTTTTTCGCAAAGTATGCGTTAAATCAAATAAAATCAGTACATTTGCAATCAACATAAATTTTAATGCTAAAAACGTTTATATGAAGTTTCATTTACATTATGAAGCGCGTCGGACAAGTGAAAAGTCTGTAGGGATATCATGCGCCATACAGCAAGCGACACGTTTGAATGCATTGCATGTGAGAAAATCTTTTTGCAATGCAAAGAGGACGGCACGTCAAGTGAAACCGCGAGGTTCCATTTATCTCCAATCAGGGCGTATGGTTTCAATGGATAGAATGAAAAAGATTATCCAAAATTTCTAATCATGAAAATGCTGAATCCGCAACTTAAACCTCTATATGACAGATACTGTTCAGAGTTAAAACCTCTGATTGCCGAATATGAGTCACGGAATGAAAATTTCGTGACTCCTTTGCTTCATGACATTCCCTCGATGTTCGACAACATCGCGTTGTACGAAAGGGCTTCAACAGCAGAGGAAAAGGAAGAGTATATGATGGATGCGGAAAAATGCCTTGACTCGGCTATCGAGAATTTAAGGGTCTGCCTTGTGGCAAGCATGATGGAAGATGTCAATCAATTCAAATCCCGATTTTCACGAGAAATTCTTGATGCGCTTGACGACGGAAGATTTTGTGGTAAGTTTTTTCGTCTGGAAAAGGAGGTCAGAGCAATCAAAAACACGGATTTACAAGCCGCTTACCGCAAACTCAAGGAAATGAAAAATATGATTGCCGAATGCCATGCGGGAACCTTGGCCACAGGCCTATTATCGGACAACAAAGTCACCACGGTATTTAAGTGGCTTTTCACCATAGCTGTTGCTTTGATAATCAATCTTCTTATTTTTAAATTGTTGTGATTATGAGTAAGGAATCTGTCATCAGCGAAATGTATAGGGATTTAATAATGTCCTACTTGGAGATTAAGCCCCTACTTTTTGACTTGTTTGTACGTAATGGCAACCAATATATCAATGCTGTCCTCAATGAAATGAGAGCGTTGAACGACCATATAGCAAGATGTTATGCAGACGGAATGTCAGCAGAAGCGGTTCACAAGGAATTGAATAAGGCAGAAGGACACTTGAAGCGTTTGATTTACGATTGCTTCAAACAGCTCAATATCTTATTCTTCGACTATATTAACGAATATGAAGCCAATCATTTCGGGAAGCATTGGTTACGTGTAAAGGATGGTGAATTTTGGAATGCCTATACCTCGCTGCGTTATGAAGTCGTTAAAAATGTAGAGGATGCCAAATTGCACGAGTCATTTGACGCAAATAAGGCTTTTGAAAGTTATCAAAACGCTTATGTTCTGCAAGGAAAAGTTTATGATTTATTGGGAACATACGATAGTGAACTCCGTTTATCATTCCTAAAAATTTTTTGGATGAAAATGAATTCCCTAAAAGGCTGGATATTTTCTACTATTGCTTTGGCTGTTATACCTTCAGCGCTTTGGGAAATCCCTTGGAACGAAATAACAAGTTGGATAATCACGATTATCCATAATGGTGTACATGGGCTAGAAAAACTTCTGATATCCCTATAAGTGAAAGTGTTTGAACGATAACCACCAGCCTCCTACAAAAACTTCTCTCCGAAAGACCTCCCATCGAACTTATTACAACTCTCTGTGTACAAAGAACTATTGAGTGAAAAAAGGATTCTGAATACCGAATGTTCTGAAAGCCCTGGCTACTTCCGGGAGCCAGGGCTTTCCTTTACCTGTACCATCCGGCATAGCCGCCTATAAGACGAAAGACCCCCTTATCACTAAGAGAGCCTTCCAACATAAAATGAAATTAAGAGAGATTTATTAATGCCTATTCATGTGTCAGTTTAGTTGAATCAAATCTAGTTTAGTCAAATCAAGTTTAGTTTATTTATCTATTCTGTTTAGTTCAGTTGAAGCCGGAGCCGAATGCTCCGGTGCTGCTCAATCATTGTCGGCTACGTCCCACCAGACACGCTGCCACCGGCTGTCATCTCCGTTCAGATAGGTCCGGATAGCCGCCTCGGCATTCGCTACGTTGTATTGCTTGTCGGCATCGGAATACTGCATCCGATAAGGATAAACCGTAATACCGACATCGGCCTGTCCGGGCTCGATGGGCAATTCCGGAATGTTATACCGCCGCCAGTCGGACCAGGCTTCGATACCATCGGTAAGGAATCCTGCCAGAAAACGCTGCATGACAATCTGTTTCAAGGCCTCAGCCTTATCGGAAGAAAGGATGACTTTCGGGTTCTGGAGGTAAGCATCCACTCCATCGGCACCGCTGAAAGCGAAAGATGCACGGATACCTGCCTGATACAGCGCATCGGCATCCGCATCAATCCACCCGAGCGTAGCGGCCTCAGCCTCTACCAACAAGGTACGGGCCGTCGTAATGATGCCGTAAGTAGCCTGAGGCTCACAGTAACGGGCATCTACGGAACAACAGAAAGCCGCTATGTCGTATACGGCATCGGGAGAAGCCAAACCGAACGGCACACCGAAATACGAGTCAAAGCTGTCGGGGTCACCTTCACGGTCTCCTTTATAGCCATTCAGGTCACAATAGGCGAAAAGACGGTTGTCACGATAAGCTTTCAGTGCCTCCACCAGTACCTGATTAGGAACAAAATTCTGATTGGCCGACGCATAGTCCGGATTTCCGACATAATACATCCAACTGTAAGAAGGAACATCCGGATTATTATCCGAGCCGAAGGTATAGTGGAAACCGTCCGCCACCTGAGTCATGCCTCCATCCTGATAGGCCTTGGCAAAACGAGACTTCCCGTTTGCCGGGTCCACATCCGCCAGTTTGATAGCCATCATCATCCGGAGAGAGGCATTGAACTTCTTCCAACGACTGATGTCTCCCTGATACAATATATCTGCATCCGACAGGGATGAGTCCTCATCGAACTGTGCATAAGCTTCCTGCAAATCGGCATCCAAGGAAGCATAGATAAACTCCTGCGAATCGAAGGCCGGTGTCCAGATACCCTCACTTTCCCCCTTCAATGCCTCCGAATAAGGAATCGGTCCCAGAATATCGGTCAGTGTCATGAAGAAGAAGGCACGAAGCGTCTTGGCCGCAGCTACCTGATTGGCATTCGAACCGAATGAAAGTACCGAAGCAAGGTTCTTCTTCCCCTCGTCTTCGTTCATCTGAATAATCAGATTCAGATTTTTGAGCGCATACCGGTAATAATCGGCCGTGCCGAAGCTTACGGTTGTCTGCATCGAACCATATTGATTGTTTTTCGATTCAGACAGATACCCCGTCCATTCCATCGGCCAGGGGTCATACGAACTGCTGGTCATGGTAAAATAACGGATGTAGGTGCAGGAACGGGTGAAAAGCATCGAGGTATATGCTTCGGAAGGCCGGTTGGGATTCACATTCAAATCGCCGAAATCTCCCGGGTCACACCCTGTGAGGAAGGCAACAGCTACACAAAGGGCTGCCACAGATTTTATATAGTTCATAAGATTGCTGATTATACGATTAGAAACCAAGTTTTACTGTCAGACCGAACGAGCGGGTCGAAGCGGCCTGTCCCTGTTCCAGCCAGTTAGAACCGGATTCCGAAGGGTCCAGGTTCGGACAAGCCGAATAGATGAGCCACGGGTTGGAAGCTACGAACGAAACCGAAGCGTCATTCAGACCGATTCTCAGTTTCTGCAAAGCCGAAGCCGGTACCTGATACGACAGGGACAACTCACGCAGTTTCAGGTAAGAACGGTCGTACACCCAATAATCATTATCATAATAAGCCTGATAATGATAATAGTTATAGGCATTCATATAGGTAGAAACCTTTTCGCCCGTTGTCTCGTCCACACCGGTAACGTATACACCTCCACCCCGGTTGATACCTTCACGCTCATTGACACCCCGATTGTTCAGCCGGGCTGTAGCGATACTTGTTCCGGAACCGGTAGACCACAGATTGGTCCATGATACCATCTGACCGCCAATCATGAAATCGAAGCTGGCTGCCAGACGAAATTCCTTGTATCGTACGGAAGTGGAGAAACCTCCGGTCCAGTCAGGCTGGAAATTGCCTACTTCCTTTTCTACATCCGTTTCCAGAGCAGGGCTGTAGCCTCCTCCCCAACCGGCACTCGATGTCGGTTTCAGCAAGAGTTCACCCTGTTCGTTCCGCTTAAATCGAGACATGGTAGTGATGACACCGATAGGACTTCCCACCTTTGCTTTCAGGTACCAGAAATAATAGAAGCGGTTACCTTCCAACAGGTATTCATTGATTTCATCGTTCAGACGTACCAGTTTGTTGTCGTTCTTGGCGATGTTGAAATCCACGTCCCACTGGAAATCCTTGGTACGTACCGGAATACCTCCCAAACTGATTTCGATACCTTTGTTACGGACCAGACCGGCATTCAACTGACGGGATGAATACCCCGACTGCGGAGCGACCGTCACATTCAGAATCTGATTGCGGGTATCGCGTACATAGAAGTTCAGGTCTCCCCAGAAACGGTTCTGGAACAGCCGGAACTCGGTACCGACTTCGTAAGAAGTGGAAATGGTAGGCTTGATGTTCGGATTCAACTGCACATACGGAGCATACATAGCAGTCAAGGAGTTGTATTTATCCGTTTCAAAAGAAGGGATTGTTTTATACACACTCAGCGTAGAACCTACCTGCGCCAACGAACTGCGCAGTTTCCAATAGTTCAACCAAGAAAGATTCTTGACAAACCGGTTCAGCATGACACTGGCCGACAAACCGCCGTACAGATAACTGTTATGGGTAGACGGAAGCCTTGAATCCCAGTCGTTGCGCAAAGAACCATCCAGGAAATAGGTATCATCAAACCCGGCGGTTACAGTAGCAAACACGCTACGGGTCTTGTAATGACGGTCCTCGTTGGAAGCATTGACATAACCGCTCGAAGCCGCCAGGTTATAGAATTTATTGATAATCAATCCATCCGTCGTATTACCCTGCAAGGAGCCGTAATTATACATGCGCTGTTCTACAAAAGCTGCCGCATCCAGACTCAGACGGTCGTTCAGGTAACGGTCGCCCCAGGTTACACGCCCTTGCACGGTCATGTCACTGGCATGATACTGTTCCTGTCCATAATACGACAGGAAGTCTGCTCCTCCTGCAGCAAGTTCCTGCTCCTCGTTGTAAGAAACCAGGTTCCCGGTTACCCGGACACCGGCTTTGAAATGTTTCGGAAGCAGAAACTCTGCATCGGCCGTAAAGACGTTCCAACGGGAAGTCTCGTAAAAGTTGATGTTATCGAGTACGGCATAAGGCGAATCGTGGAAGTTAGGAGCCAGATTGGTAATACTCTTGATGTTCCAAGTACGCCAGGTACCGTCCGGGCGCAGGTAATCCTTGTAATCATTCAGGTTTACACTGGTCTGTCCCCACTGGATGTATTTATGTAACACATTGCGGCCATCCCCGAAATCCTCGCTGGCAGCATTGTGGTTCCGGCGGTAAGTGAACTTATAATCCAACGAAACATTCATCCATTCTATGGGCTGGAACGATGTCTTTACAGCCAGGAACTGCCGCTCGGCACCCGAATTCTGCTGGATACCTTCACGTTTGGTATGGGTATACGAAATGCGGGAAGAATAATCTTTTCCAGCCTTCGAAAAAGAAAGGTTCGTGGTATTTGTCAGAGCAGTGCGGAACAAATCTCCCAAATCCAACTGAGAGACCCAGGCATCCGCTTTCCGATACTTCGTACTGGTTGGGTCCCAATACAAGGCAGAAGCCATCTGTACACGCGGATCGAAACGGGCTCCCCAACTTTCATCCGAATGATAATCGTAATAATAAGAGCCGTCCTCATTCTGCTGGTTACGGAAGATGCCATACAGATACTGCGCACTCATGGTATCGTATTCTTCACCATACTGGGCATCAAGTACCTCACCGTTATATCCCAGACTACCCCCTCCATACTGTTTCTGCATATCGAAGTGATTGTAATAACGTTCCCATTGCAGGGTATGACTCACTTCGATGCGTCCTTTCCCTTCTTGGGCCCGTTTGGTCGTGATGATAACCGCTCCGTTACCTCCTTCCGAACCGTACAAGGCCGTTGCAGCCGAACCTTTCAAGACATTGATGGATTCCACATCGTCCATATTGACGCTATTCTTGTTCGTGATGGAACCGTCGACCACATAAATCGGCTCGCTTCCCTGCGGAGAAGTGAAACTGTTGGTACCACGGAGAACGATACTACCGGAATCGAAAGTGGAACCCGATGAACCGTAGAAACGGGCACCGGCTATCTTTCCGGCCATCGCGTTTCCCAAATCAGTCTGACGGACCGTGGTGAGCTGTTCACCTCCCACCTTTTGTGTGGAATATCCCAACGATTTTTCCTTCCTGGACAATCCTTGCGCTGTCACTACGACCTCATCCAACGTCTCGGCATCCGGATTCAGTACAATTTCCATCTCTTCCTGACTTACAGGTAATTCCTGACTCTTCATACCTACAAATGACACGACAATCGTAGGGGCTGAAGCCGGCAGATTCTGAATACTGAAACGACCATCCACATCGGTAATGGTACCGATAGTGGTTCCTTTCACCAATACCGATGCACCGACAACCGGAAGACCATCCTCACCGGAAGTTACTGTCCCTTTCACCGTTCCCGTCTGAGACCATGCGATTCCCATCAGAAAAAACAGGAAAAACAGCATAAATAGAAACCTCTTTTTCATAAATTTTCGTTTAGTTTAGTGTAAAATGTATAGAGTTTAGTTAAGTCTTTATCCTGTATCACGGGACATCTGCACCCGCTAACGGATCCATACTTCAGAAGCTTCCTGGCAAGCTGTTTTAATTTTCATGAACAGCTTTCTAAAAATAACAGAAAAAGAGATTTTTTGTTCAAACTTACATAATATATATATTTTTTAGCCGATGAAAGGCCATAGATAAATAAAAACCAAAAATCGGATGAAAGCCCATTCTACGCTTTTCATCCGAACAATAAAAAAATCCTGACTTCAAACGAAATCAGGATTTTATATGCTTTTCCCTCAGAGATATTCCGAAGGTATTTGATTCAGAAACAGGAAGCAGATTTATTCTTCTGTATAACGGACAATAGTCTGAGCACGGTCCGGACCTACAGAAACAATCTTAATCGGAGTTTCCAGCTGTTCTTCCAGGAACGAGATATAAGCGTTGAATTCTTCAGGGAATTCATCTTCGCTGGTCATCTTCGTCATATCGGTCTTCCAACCCGGAAGTTCTACATAAACCGGTTCTACACCTTCGTTGATGTCAAACGGGAAATAATCGATTTCTTCACCGTTAACCTTATAGGCCACACAAGCCTTCACGGTATCGAATCCGTCCAAGACGTCGCTCTTCATCAGAATCAGTTTGGTAACTCCATTCAGCATGATGGCGTAACGCAACGCTACCAGGTCTACCCAACCACAACGGCGTTCACGACCGGTAACAGCACCGTATTCATGTCCTAAATCACGGATTGTCTTGCCGGTTTCGTCAAACAGTTCTGTCGGGAACGGTCCGGCACCGACACGAGTACAATAAGCTTTCATGATACCGAATACATCACCGATTTTATTCGGACCAAGTCCCAGACCTGTGCAGGCACCGGCACAGATGGTATTGGAAGAAGTCACGAACGGATAAGAACCGAAATCTACATCCAGCATGGTACCCTGAGCTCCTTCGCACAAGATACTCTTGCCTTCCTTCAACAGGTTGTTGACAGTATGTTCGCTGTCTACCAGGTGGAACTGACGCAGGTAATCGATACCTTCCATCCACTGTTTTTCCAGTTCTGTAATGTCATATTCATAGTTCAAGCTCTTCAGGATCTGTTCATGACGAGCTTTTGCAGCCGCATACTTCGCTTCAAAGTTATGCAGGATATCACCTACACGCAGACCGTTACGGCTTACTTTATCCGTATAAGTAGGACCGATACCCTTTCCGGTAGTACCTACCTTCGAAGCACCCTTGGCAGCTTCGTAAGCCGCATCCAGAATACGGTGAGTCGGCAAAATCAGGTGAGCCTTCTTGGAAATGTACAGACGTTCCTTCAAGGGATGACCGCTTGCTTCCAACGCTTCGGTTTCGGCTTTGAACAAAGACGGATCCAGCACAACACCGTTACCGATAATATTCACCTTATCTCCCTGGAAAATACCGGAAGGGATGGAACGCAGGACGTATTTCTGACCTTCAAATTCCAACGTATGACCCGCATTGGGACCTCCCTGAAAACGGGCAACAACATCATAATGCGGAGTCAGGACATCGACAACTTTACCTTTACCTTCGTCTCCCCACTGTAAACCTAACAAGACATCTACTTTCATGATTTCTTCTATTTTTATAGTTATTTACTGCCCACGCACATTTGCTGCATAATCCATAGATATACAACGAATAATGTGACGCATGAAACCCTTTCAGCTTGGTTTGAGCGATGGCCTGCTTCAGGTTCTCGTCTTCAAATTCAGTCACTTTCCCGCAAGAAGTGCAAATCATGTGATGATGGGTTTCATTGTTGTATGAGCGTTCGTACTGCGATGTGTTACCAAACTGGTGCTTGATGACCAGTCCTGCATCAATCAGCAGAATGATGGTATTATATAAGGTAGCACGGCTGACACGGAACTTCTCCTTCTCGGCCATGTAGTTATACAGGCTATCGATGTCGAAATGACCTTTGATGGAATAGATAGTTTCGAGTATAGCATACCGTTCAGGCGTCTTTCGATGTCCGTTCTTCTGCAGATACTCTGTAAGAACCTGCTTTACCGTTTCTTTGATTGTATGCTCTTCCATCTGAAAAATTCCGTTCAGCGGTCAAAGATAATCTTTTTTATGTAATTTAGAAAAGTTACATGGAATATTCTATCGCATTTTTTATTTCTGCAGCCAAAGCATGCGCCTCAGCACGAGCGGATTTACTCAGCATAATCAACGGCTTGCTCAACTTGCGCATGTTCTGGCGCGACTGCTGACCGTATTTCTGCAAAGCCGTAGCCGCTGCCCGCTGTACGAACGAAGTATCTCCTTCCACTGCTGTCAGAGCCTGGTCCAGGAATTCCTCTTCGGAGCGTTCGTTCAGAACCATTCCCTGCATCAGCAGACGGGCCATCAGCAGGAAACCGCACAACTGGAAATATTCCCGTTCGTCGGCCATCCAGCAGAACACCACTTCCGATGCGTAAGGCAGACGCTGGAACAGGTTCATCACGGTATATTCGGCCAATTCGGGATAACGCATATCTTCTATCCAGATTTCAGCGATTTCCCGGTAGAAGGTATCGGCAGGCTGCAGCAATCCGGCCATAATCTTACATTCACGGATATCTTCCTTCCACAACGCCTGCGCCAGTTCATGGTCGGGCTGATAGCCGGCAGCGATTTCCTTGATTCGGGGATACTCGATACCGAAATTCAGCTTATACCCCATTCCCTTGTCCCGCATGCTCTGAGAGATGACTCCGTTCATGTAAAGACGGAACTTGGCTTTTATTTCTTTGATGGTTTCATGTACGTCATTCATAGTTTTCCTGTTATAAGTTAGAATAATCACGGCTGTAACGCAACATCTGCTCGGTATAACCTTCGTCATACAAAACCGTTACGTCTGTTATCTCACCGTTCTCGTCCACCTGCGGTGTATAGACCGGATTGACAAAGCCTTTATAGGGAGCCAGATGCAAGGAACGGTAGCGTTCCAACACTTCAGCATGAAGCGCCGCATCCACTTTCACGGCATAGTTCTCAACCAAAGCACGGGCAGCCTCGAAATCGCCTTCACTCTTGATACGTTGGATTTCGGCCAGCAGCTGACCGAACAGTTCGCGCAGACGGACATAATCGTTGATGCGGACAAAAGTCTTTCCCGCTTTCTTCACCCATTCCACAACCTGTCCGTCACGTCCTTTTTCGAGTACCCAACGGGCTATCAGCTGACGGTTACGCATATGCGCTTCTTCAATCTGAGCCCCCGGTTCGATACGGACCAACTGGGTCATCAATCCGTTCATCATGTACGAATAATACTCAGCCTTGTAGGCCTCATTATCCGGAAGCAGTCCCAGTTCCACCAGTTTGGCATCTGCCATGTAATACAGGCCGAACAGATCTGCCCGAGCCTCCTCGATGGTAGAACCGTAAGCTTTCAAGGCATCGGGGTCTACTCCCGGCAAGAGTTTCCCGGAACCGTGCCCCAGACACTCGTGCAAATCCGTAT
>DGYFI06203__coassemble_2047_pt1 | contig 10457 bp, 12 predicted proteins | sample DGYFI06203__metabat2_low_PE_020 | metagenome-assembled genome bin DGYFI06203
AATTTTCCGCCGAACAGGTTGGCCGAGAAGGTAATGAGGTTCAGCGTATCGATTTCGTAACTTCCTTCCAGGTTACCGAACTGGAAATTACCTTTGCTGTCGTTGGACGCTTGGCTGTTCAGGTAGTGGAAGTCCTTTGAGGTGAAGTCCTCACGGGTACTCTGGCTATAGCCTGTCGGCTGGTTGTTGTAGTTATACGAATAGTTTCCGGTGACGGTGAATTTACCTACCTGTACTGTTCCGTAGGCACTTCCGCCGATACTTGTGTTGCTGGCCCGTCCGCTTACGGTCACGTTATAGCCTTGCATCTTGGCATCGTCCGTGATGATGTTCAGGATACCGCCGATACCTTCGGCATCGTACTTCGCCCCCGGTTCGGTAATGACTTCGATGGATTTCACCGAGTTGGCCGGCAGGCTTCGCAGGACTTCTTTCGGATTGTTGCTCATCAGGGTATTCGGCTTTCCGTTGACGTGTACCTTGAAGTTGCTCGAACCGTTTACCTGGATGTTGTCTTCTCCGTCTACGGTCACCAAGGGAACTTTGCGGAGCATTTCCAGGGTCGTATTCGTTTTTGAGTCCGGGTCGTCTTCTATGCTATAGGAAATTTTGTCGATTTCGGCTTTCACCAGCGGTTTCTGGGCTACGACTTCCACTCCTTTCAGCATTTTGCTGGATTCGGCGGTGAAGACAGTTCCCAAGTCTACCAGCTTCCGGGTGTCGGAAACCGAGAAGTTACGGGTCACGGTAAGTTTCCCCACCGAGGTAAAACTGATAATGTATTCTCCCGGTGCGTTGAGCTTTTCGCTGAATTTCCCTTGTTCATCGGTGACAGACAATTTGACAGCCTTGTCGGGAGTCTGTACTTTCGAAATTCGGATGGTAGCATAGGGTTCGCTCTCGTTGAGGATGGAGTCTGCCAATACTCCTTTGACGGTGTAGGCTCCGCCTTGTTTTTGTGCTTATGCCATGCTGGCAAACAGGCATAGCAGGATGCAGAGCACTCCGTTGTAATACTTTGTCTTCATAATATAGGTTGGGTTAGAAATGCCGTATGTCCGGTTTGTTTCCAAAATGATAAACAATGGACCGAAAGTAATATATTTTCGGTTCCATTGTTTATTGTTTGTCGTGTTTTATGTTGGTAATTTGTTTATCTTAACATCCGTTTATAAAGAAATACGAAAAAATCGGATGCGGCTTATTTATTTTCCTTTAGGAATTGTTGGTAGAGTGCCGAGATTTCCGATACCGGAATGTCCAGTAATTGCATCTGCCGGAACATTTCCGGCAGGCTCTCGTTCAGGAACGATTCTCTTCGGAGGGCGATAATCTTTTCTCTCGCGCTTCCGGCTACGAAATAACCGATTCCCCGTTTGTTATAGATGATGTCCTGGCTCTGGAGGTAATCGTAGGAGCGCACCATGGTGTTGGCGTTCACTTCTACCGTAGCGGCATATTCGCGTACGGAGGGGATGCGCTCTTCTTCCCGGTAGACGTTGCACAGGATTTCATCCATAATCCGGTCGGCTATCTGTAGGTAAATAGGCTTGTTCTCTTTGAAATTCATCGTCTGAAAAGTTTTCGTTCGGTGATTTGTGATGTCGCAAACAGCTTGTAGCTCAATCCCCAGTTGAGAATGGTTAGTGCGAAGAAGAGACCGAAGCCGATACCCAAAAAGGTGTTGACAGCCTGTGTCTGATTTCCATCTGCCCAGTCTCTCAGCCATTCGATGAATTCAGGTTCAGTTCCTTCGAAAATCTGGACGAAGAAATTTCCGAACAGAATCATCAGCAGGAAACATACCCCCATCGTCTTGATAAACGCTTTTTTCCGGAAGAAGGAACCTCCCAGAATATACAAGGAATGGCTCCACGTGAGAAGCACGGTGATGAACATGGCCATAAGCGTGTAACTATAGACCGGTTCTCCGTAGAAGGTAGGTTCCTGGTTCTCAGATATTATCCGATGCCATACATCGGTCAGACAAAAACGGTTGAATTCTTCCGTCACGCCAAGTATCGGTACGAACAGAAGGCGGGTAAGTTCGGCCAGCAGAAGTCCGCATCCGAAGATAATCAGGGTACCTATCGTGACATACAGGGCACGGCTCACGAACTTCTCGCCGAGTGTAGCCGGCAGCATCAGGTAGGAGATACGTTTCTCTTTGGTTCTCATCGGTTCCAGAATGAGCGAGGCGAAATAGTACATGTAGATATTCAGGCCAATGTATACGATGCCTGTTACGTTGCCACAGAACCGTTCGTAGAAGTATCCTTCCGAAGAATGATTCATGCCGTACATCATGAAGATGAAAATCAGGCTGAAGATGATGTAGCAGGTCAGTATCCGGTAAAGGTTCGTCTTCCAGTTCTCTACCAGGTCGCGCTTGATGACTGATACCAGTCTTGAAAAATTGAAATGTATAAGGTGGTTCATGGTGTTCTTTGTTTTATCGGTTGAATAAGGCTTGTATCTTTTCGTGTTCTGCCAGCATGGCATTGAACAGCACTTCCAGGTTCAGCGGGCTTTCCTCGCCGTAGGTATTCGGCAGGATGAGGCTGTTTCCGGCTACCGAGGGCTGGATATAGAGGGCACCGTCGGTAGGTTCGTTCATGCCCTGTTCACAGAAGTAGAGTTTCTCGGTGATGGCCTTTACCGGCTGGTTCAGCAGGATGTCCGTCCCTTCGATGATGACGACATGGTCCAGCAGGCGGTCGATGTCCTTCACTTGGTGGGTCGATACGATGACGGTCTTTTCGTCGGTCATACCGGAAGCGATGGCTTTCCGGAACTGGCTCTTCGAGGGGATGTCCAGTCCGTTGGTCGGCTCGTCCATCAGTAGCAGGGCCGTATTGGTGGCCAGTGCAAAGCAGAGATATGCCTTTTTCTTCTGTCCCATGGAGAGTTCTCCTAAATGGATGTCCATGTTTAAGTCAAAGTCCTGCAGGCAGGCAGACAGGATTTCCTGGCTGAATCTCGGATAGAAACCGGCATTCAGTTTGACGAATTGTTTCATCGATACGTTGGGCAGGTTGAACTCTTCGGGTACCAGGTAAGTTTCTGAAAGGGTGAGGGGCAGGCGTTTCTTTACGTCTGTACCTTGCATGGTGATGGTACCCTGTTTCGGCTGGAGCAATCCGCAGATAAGATATAATAAGGTGGATTTTCCGGTTCCGTTCTTTCCCAGCAGACCGATGATTTCTCCGGTAGGAATGTCCAGGTTGAATTGGCTGAAGAGCGGAGCCTTTCTGCGGTAGCCAAAACTCAGGTTGTCGATGTGAATCAGTGTTGTGTTCATGTTACGGCTGTTTTTATTTCGTTTATTAGTGTGTTAGTTTAATAGTACACTGCAAAGGTAGTGATTGTTTTGGGATAAACAAACGTTCGGATGATTTTTTTTGAAAAAAGTTTGGAAGGTAGAGTCGATGGAAGTGTCTGAAAAACGTCCGGACGAATGAATCAAAACGTCCGGACGTTTTATGTCAAACGAACGTTTGTTTGGAGTCAAACGAACGTTCGTTCGGAGGGCTTTGTCCGTTCGTTTTTGCTTTCAGTCCGTTTGGGGATAAAACAGGACTGCCATCTTGGTGCCTTATCCGTCAGGTTCGGCCGGCATTCTGTCAGTTTGTCAGCAAGACATGTTTGGCACGCTTTTGGCAGTAGGATTATCGCTTGTAAGAAGCAAATAACATGAATAATAACAGAAAAATATAACAACTATGAACATTAAACCATTAGCAGACAGAGTCCTGATTCTTCCGGCTCCTGCAGAAGAAAAAACAATCGGTGGTATCATTATTCCTGACACAGCTAAAGAAAAACCATTGCAAGGTGAAGTAGTTGCCGTAGGTAACGGTACAAAAGACGAAGAAATGGTCCTGAAGGTAGGTGATACCGTATTGTATGGAAAATATTCCGGTACTGAAATCGAACACGATGGCGTGAAATATCTGATGATGCGTCAGAGCGATGTATTGGCAGTTCTGGGATAAACATTTAATGAATTCATAAATAAAATAGAAAGGTAATAAGTATTATGGCAAAAGATATTCTCTTCAACATCGACGCTCGCGATCAGTTGAAAAAAGGTGTAGACGAATTGGCTAACGCCGTTAAAGTAACTCTGGGTCCGAAAGGACGTAACGTCATCATCGAAAAGAAATTCGGTGCTCCTCACATCACAAAGGACGGTGTGACTGTAGCTAAGGAAGTGGAATTGGCTGACCCTTTCCAGAATACCGGTGCACAGCTGGTGAAGTCAGTTGCTTCAAAAACTGGCGACGATGCGGGCGATGGTACAACAACCGCTACTGTACTGGCTCAGGCTATCGTAGGCGTAGGTTTGAAGAACGTTACGGCCGGTGCAAATCCGATGGATTTGAAACGTGGTATCGACAAGGCCGTTGCCAAAGTTGTTGAATCTATCAAGTCTCAGTCTGAAACTGTAGGCGACAACTACGATAAGATTGAACAGGTAGCTACCGTATCTGCCAACAATGATCCGGTTATCGGTAAACTGATTGCCGACGCCATGCGTAAGGTTTCTAAGGACGGTGTCATCACCATCGAGGAAGCAAAAGGTACTGATACTACCATCGGTGTAGTAGAGGGTATGCAGTTTGACCGTGGTTACTTGTCAGCTTACTTCGTAACCGATACCGAAAAGATGGAATGCGTGATGGAACATCCGTATATCCTGATTTATGACAAGAAGATTTCTAACCTGAAAGATTTCTTGCCTATCCTGGAACCGGCTGCTCAAAGCGGACGTCCGTTGTTGGTTATCGCTGAAGATGTAGATAGCGAAGCGTTGACTACATTGGTAGTGAACCGTCTGCGTGGCCAGTTGAAGATCTGTGCTGTGAAGGCTCCGGGCTTCGGCGACCGTCGTAAGGCTATGCTGGAAGATATCGCCGTATTGACCGGTGGTGTAGTTATCAGCGAAGAAAAAGGCTTGAAACTGGAACAGGCTACCATCGAAATGTTGGGTACTTGCGACAAGGTAACTGTTTCTAAGGAAAATACCACTATCGTAAACGGTGCAGGCCAGAAGGAACTGATTCAGGAACGTATCAACCAGATCAAGGCTGAAATGAAGAATTCTACTTCTGACTACGACAAGGAAAAATTGCAGGAACGTCTGGCTAAGTTGTCAGGTGGTGTAGCTGTCTTGTACGTAGGTGCTGCCAGCGAAGTGGAAATGAAGGAAAAGAAAGACCGTGTAGACGACGCTTTGTGCGCAACCCGTGCCGCTATCGAAGAAGGTATCGTACCGGGCGGTGGTGTAACTTACATCCGTGCCATCGACGCATTGGAAGGCATGAAGGGTGACAACGCTGACGAAACGACCGGTATCGAAATCATCAAACGTGCCATCGAGGAACCGCTCCGTCAGATTGTAGCCAATGCCGGTAAGGAAGGTGCTGTTGTGGTTCAGAAGGTTCGTGAAGGCCAGGGTGACTTCGGTTACAACGCTCGTACCGATGTTTACGAACACCTGCATGCTGCCGGTGTGGTTGACCCGGCTAAGGTAACCCGTGTAGCTTTGGAAAATGCGGCTTCTATCGCCGGTATGTTCCTGACTACCGAATGTGTTATCGTAGAAAAGAAAGAAGACAAACCTGAAATGCCGATGGCTGCTCCGGGAATGGGCGGTATGGGCGGCATGATGTAATCTTCCCCTTAACCATATAAATAGTTATAAATGAGTTCCCTGTCTGGAGGTTTCCCTTCGGGCAGGGAATTTTTTATATGGAGGAAAACAAGCGTGGAGAAATATTTTGCCCTTGTGCGGTAAAAGAAATTTCAGGAATCAGGGACTTTGTATGTCGTTTTTTTATATCTTGCTGCCAAAAACTGATTGATATGACAAACGAAGAATTGATGCGGAAAGCCATCGAACTTTCCAGAAAGAATGTAGCGGAAGGCGGAGGTCCTTTCGGGGCTGTCATTGCCCGTAACGGGGAGATTGTTGCAACCGGAGTGAATAGGGTGACAGATTCGTGTGACCCGACGGCCCATGCGGAGGTGAGCGCTATCCGGGCGGCTGCCAGTAAACTGGGTACATTCGACTTGAGCGGCTGCGAAATCTTTACCTCTTGTGAACCTTGTCCGATGTGTCTGGGGGCCATTTATTGGGCACACCTTGACCGTATCTATTACGGAAATACCAAACACGATGCGGCGGCCATCGGATTCGACGACGCGTTCATCTATGAGGAACTGGATTTGAAACCGGAGGACCGGAAACTTCCTTCGGAACATCTGTTGGGAAATGAAGCCATCCAGGCATTCCAGGATTGGGAACAGAAGGACGATAAAGTACGTTACTGATTAAAACCAACAAAGGCTGCTTTGACATCTTCGTCAGGGCAGCCTTCTTCATTTTCTTTGCTTTCTTTTGCTTTCTATAGATACACTGTAAAGTTTTACATCCTAATGATGTACGGATTTATTTGTTATTCAACTTCCAAGCCTGGAGTTCATTTTCTCCCATGTGCTGGAGGCCTCTAACAAAGAAATTTTTCATTTTTTTAATCATATTGTCTAGTTCCTTATGTTTTACAGCACAAATTTACGGCTAATTTATATCCGTTATTCTCCGAAGGTCTGAATTCTTACAAAAAAAGCCTAATTCTTGATTTAAATCAAAAATCAGGCTTTTCCCGTATTTCTTGCGGGGCGTAAGCTGGATGGACTGTAAAGATTGCTGATTCTTTTCAGGCCTGTTTGGTTTCGGTGGTCTGGAGTTCCGTAGCCAGTACTTTGTGGAATTCGTTTTCGAAATTCGGGGTGAAGATTCCCTTTCCGAGATTCGCTTTGATTTCTTCTATCGGCCAGAAACGTCCGTCTGCGACTTCTTCGCTGGGGGTAATCGGACCGTCGTATACGGTTTTGTGGGCAAAGACCAGTTCCTTTTCACGGTTGGACTCGAATACATAATGGGTCAATCGGACAGGTGTGAAATCTGTAATTCCCAGTTCTTCACGCACTTCCCGTTTCAGAGCCATCTCTACGCTTTCACCCAAATCGATATGTCCGCCAACGGCTGTATCCCATTTGCCGGGTTGGATATCCTTCCAGTCGGGACGCTTCTGCAGATAGAGTTCGCCACGGCTGTTGAAGACATGCAGGTGGACAACCGGATGCAACAGTTTGCTTCCGTTGTGACATTCGCCTCGTGTAGCGGCTCCCGTGATATTCCCTTCTTCGTCTACGATGGGGAACATTTCTTCGTTATTATCTCTCATGATGGATTCTATGCTTGGTTTCTGCAAAGGTACGGATTATTTGGAAAAGTCAGGGAGGAGGAAAAGATATAAAAAAAGAAGAAGAAGTTACCGGACTTTCCTGTGCCGGCAGCTTCTTCTTTATGGTTCTGTTTGAATGTTCAATTTTCGATGGTCAGTTTATTTGTCATACTGTCCATACATAGCTCTTGCGCTCCACTCCAAGTTCTTCTTGACAGTACGGAGCAAACTTTTTACTTGTCTCATAATAAAACTCCTTTAAAACGTTTAATTAAATTGTTAGTTGTCTGCTTTCTTCTCCCGAAGAAGCTTGTTGTTATCCTTTTCTTTTTACCTGTGGATTGAAGTCTTTTTCCAATCCGTTTCATTGTTTTTATGTTGTACGACACAAATGTAGGACCTTTTATCGGAAAACAAGTATTTATGGACCGGAAAATGGAAAAAGAGCCGCTTTTCTTGACCTGTATCAAGCGAAGCGGCTCTTTTGTAATTGTAATGAAATATCAGACTGACAAAGTGTCGTCTGAAGATGGAATTGTCAATCTTTTTGTCGGATTTTCCTGTTAGGGAATCAACAAGGAAGAATCACCGTAGCTCAGGAAACGGAAGTCGTGAGCCAGAGCGTAATCGTAGATGGTATGCCAGTCGCCTTTTACGAAAGCGGATACCAGCAACAGTAAGGTACTTTGCGGCTGGTGGAAATTGGTGACCATCTTCTTCACAATCTTATAGGTATATCCCGGTGCGATGATGATTTGTGTACTGGTGTGCAGGGTATCCAGCTGATGACGGTTCATGTAATCCAATAAGGATTGCAGAGCCTCTACGGTAGTCAGTTCCGGATGGGTTTCGTACGGCTGCCATTGCTTGACGTGCAGTTCTTCCTGACTGGCATCCGGTTGCATCCGCGTGGTTACACCTATATAATATAAACTTTCCAGGGTACGGACCGATGTGGTTCCTACTGCTACGGCCTCGCCATTATGAGCCAGCAGTTTTTCTATTGTCTGCTTGTTGACGGAGATGTATTCGGTATGCATTTCGTGACCTTCTATCTCTTCACTCTTTACGGGCTTGAATGTTCCGGCTCCTACGTGTAGGGTGACTTCTTCCAGGTCGACACTCTTTTCCTTCAAGGCATTCAATACCCGTTCGGTGAAGTGGAGTCCGGCGGTCGGTGCGGCTACCGAACCTTTTATTTTTGAATAGACGGTCTGATAGGTTTCTTTGTCACTTTCGGTTGTTTCCCGGTTCAGGTAGGGAGGAATCGGTAGTTCACCGAAGACTTCCAGAATATCGGCGAAGGTAACTTCCGGATTGTCCCAGGTAAAATCTACCCAATGGCTGGTTCCCATACATTTTCCGCGGGTAGCGGTCAGTGTCAACGGTTTCCCTTTGACGGTCATTTCCCTGTGTAGCGGGCCTTCTTTCCATTTCTTCAGGTTGCCCACCATACACAGCCAGGCTGAATGTTGGGTTTGCTGGAAATTCAATACGTAATCGTTCGGCTGGATGGGTTCCAGGCAGAAAATCTCGATGAGGGCACCGGTTTCCTTGCGGAAATGCAGACGCGCCTGTATGACCTTGGTATTGTTGTAAATCATGAGTTCGCCCGGCTCCAGGTAGTCTGGTAATGAGGTGAAATGAGATTCGCTGACTGATCCGTGCTGATAGACCAACAGCTTGGACTGGTCGCGTACAGGGAGGGGGAACTTGGCGATGCGTTCGTCGGGAAGGGGATAATTATAATCGCTTATCTTAATATGTTTGGTTTCTTCCATGGTTTGTTTCATTATCTTGGCAAAAGTACTTACTTTTGTAGAAACAAAAAAACGAAAGGTATGAAAATAGGTGATAAAGTCCGTTTCCTGAGTGAAGTGGGGGGCGGAACCGTGCGTGGATTTCGTGGGAAAGACATTGCCTTGGTGGAAGATGAGGACGGGTTCGAGATACCGATGCTCATCCGCGAATGTGTGGTTATCCAGACCGATGAATATAACATTCCGTTGAAATCGACAAAACCAGCTGCTCCGGAAGTCGAAGCAGAGGAAGAGGAAGAAGAGGAGGAAAAGCCGATTACTTATCGGGCTCCCGAAATCCGGGGTAATGACGTGCTGAATGTGTTGCTGGCGTATGTACCTCAAGACATTAAGGCTATTTCATCGACTCCGTTCGATGCTTATCTGGTGAACGACAGTAATTATTTCATCGATTACTTGTATCTGGCCTCCGAAGGCAAGGAATGGAGACTCCGTAGCCGTGGAACAGTCAAACCGAACATGAAGATGCATCTGGAGGAATTCACGAAAGCTAGCTTATAAAGATGACCGCTCGTTTACGTTGAAGCCGGTCATCAATCAGGTGTTCCGGTTGGATGCGGTGAAGTTCTACAAGTTGCATACCTTCCAGCCGTCTGATTTCTTCCGTGAACCGGCCTTGGTCTATGAGATTGCGAAGGACGATGAACTGGCTCAACCGATGGTCGTTTCGCCCGATGACATTAAAGAGGCTTTGCTCCAGAAGAAGGAAACGGATATTCCTGCCAAAGTACAACGGAAACAGCATCAGGTAAAGAACGAAATCGTGGAAGTGGACTTGCATATCCATGAACTGTTGGACGATACGACAGGAATGGGAAATGCAGAAATGCTGAATTACCAGTTGGATGTGTTCCGTCAGACATTGGAAGAGTACAAGCATAAGAAAGGACAGAAAATCGTGTTTATCCATGGAAAAGGAGACGGCGTGCTGCGTCGTGCCATCCTGGATGAATTGAAACGGAAATATAAGACTTACCAAAGCCAGGACGCTTCGTTCCGCGAGTACGGTTTCGGAGCTACCATGGTTACAATACATTAAGAAGCGGAATGAAGACACTGAAAATGATGATAGAGGACGATTTCGCCACAAGCATGGGCATCGAAGTGGTGACAATCTGTTCGGGTTACGCTAAGTTGCGTATGAAAGTGACGGAGAAGCATCTCAATGCGGGTGGCGTGTGTCACGGAGGAGCCATCTTCACCTTGGCCGATCTTGCTTTTGCGGCCGCTGTAGACAGCCATCTGAAACTGACCCTTTCGCTGAATGCGATGATTACTTACTTGAAGGCGGCAAAACCCGGTTATGTGTATGCCGAGGCGGTAGAGGTCTCCAATCATGAGAAGATTCCTTATGTAGAAGTGTCTGTCCGTGATGAGGCCGGAG
>DGYFI06203__coassemble_2164_pt1 | contig 9696 bp, 7 predicted proteins | sample DGYFI06203__metabat2_low_PE_020 | metagenome-assembled genome bin DGYFI06203
TGAAGATATCGTTGTTGTTCAGCAGCGGTGAATGGAGCGCATCGTTGATGGCTTGAGTGACACGTCCTTCGCCTTCACCGAAACCGGTACTCATGATGGCTACTCCACCGTCTTTCAATACCGTTTTCACATCGTTGAAGTCCAGGTTGATGGTACCGCGTAATGTGATGATTTCGGCAATGCTTTTGGCGGCAGTTGAAAGGGTATCGTCAGCTTTTCCGAATGCTTTCATGACGCTGAAGTCTGAATAGACATCGCGCAGGCGTTCGTTGTTGATGACCAGCAGGGCATCTACATGGTTGCTCATTTCCTCTACACCGTCCAGTGCCTGGTCGATTTTTCGGTTACCTTCGAACAGGAACGGAATGGTTACGATGCCGACGGTCAGAATGCCCATTTCCTTGGCAGTCTTGGCGATGATCGGAGCGGCACCAGTACCTGTTCCACCACCCATACCGGCAGTGATGAAGGCCATCTTACAGCCGTCGTTCAACATGAGTTTGATATCCTCCATGCTTTCTTCGGCAGCTGCCTTGGCACGTTCCGGGCGGTTTCCGGCTCCCAGACCTTCGCTACCCAGCTGGAGCTTGATAGGAACAGGCGATTCATCGAGCGCCTGATTATCTGTATTGCAGACCACGAACGTTACATCGTGGATACCTTCTCTGTACATGTGGTTGACGGCATTGCCACCGCCACCTCCTACACCGATCACTTTGATGATGTGGGGAGCGTCTTTCGGAAAATCGAAAGGCATTGTTGTTTCTTCAGACATAATGTAATCGTATTATGTGGTGAATAATCGTATTTCCTTAATTCTTCGGGTCTTCAAACATATCTTCAGAAATCTGGCTGAACTTCTTTTTCCATTTGTTGAACCACTTGTTTTCTTCCTTCTGCTTGTTGAACTCGTCTTTCAACCGTGAAATCTCTTCTTTCTTCGATTCGATGTTCAAGGCTGAGGCTTCTTCCAAAGCCGTGATGGCCTCGTTGTATTTTTTATTCTCGGCCTGCATCTTTGCTTTGGCAATCAGTTCGGTACATTTCTCTTCTTTTCTACGTGCGGCTTCTTCGGCTTCGCGGCGTGCAGCTTCTTCCCGGGCCTGACGCTCCCGTTCCAGTCTTTCCTGTTCTTCCTTACGCTTGCGTTCCTCCTCTTTCTGTCTGGCCTCCTGCTCTTTGGCTTGGATTTCATCGATGAAATTGGTCTGATAGCCTCTTGGGTCTATTCTGCAGCAGTTGTCTTTTCCTGCGGCAAGGATACCTATCAGCGTATTCTGACTTCCGTCTTTCGGAAGTTTGATGTCGCCCACCAGTGTAATATCACCTGCCTTGGCAATACGTACCTTATCAATCTTTGTGATACGCGTAAAAGCCTGGTCGATATTCCGCATGTTTGAGGCTCCACCTGTCAGTATGACTCCAGCCAGCAGTTTGTCACCGTATTGTGAAGTCATAATCTGGTTCCATACGTTGGTCAGGATTTCATTGGTACGGGCTTCTACAATTTCTTCCAGCAGATGAGCAGGAATGGAACATTTGCCGTCCAGGTTGTATTCCTTGGAGGTTTCTGTCTCGTCTTCTGAAGGCTCGGTAAAGGCACTTGCAAAACGGAGCTTCAGTTGTTCGGCGTCTTCCTCTTCAATCTGTTGGCTGGTGATATCTTTGGTAATGTTGCTGCCACCCAACGGAATGACTGCCAGATGACGGAGGATATTGCTCTTATAAACGGAAACAGTTGTCGTATCTGCACCGAAATCTACAAGAGCACATCCTGATCGCTTTTCACTGTTGGTCAGTACAGTGTTGGCGGTCATTAGCGGAGATATGAAGTAGTCGGCTATTTCATATCCGGCTTGCTTGAAACACTGCTTGATGTTACCTTTCAGTGAATGGCGTGCTATAATATTCAGGAAATGTCCTTCGATTCTGTCGGCAGGAATACCTACCGGTTCTGTCAGAAGATTGTTTCCTACTTTATATTCTTGAGGTTCAACCGCCAGAATCTCCTGGTCAATGAGTGGAAATTCACGGTTGTCTTGCATCATAGAGTCAATCAAGGCTTGAGATATCTTGGTATCTTCGCCCAGTTGTTTGGTCTCGGTATTGTACAGGCTTCTTACGGATTGTCCCCCTATACCTACGTACACTTTTTTGATAGAAGCTTGCAGCTTTTCCTCTAACCGTCTAATGACAGAGGTAAGGCTTTGAGTCGTCTTATCCAGATTGTAGATTGCCCCTTTCTTGATGCAATCGGACGAACGCTCGCTGGCATATGCGAGAATCTGGATGCTTCCGTCCGCATTCTTCTTTCCTGCAATGCCTGTTATCTCTGTAGATCCCAGTTCAATTGCTACAATAAAATCTGTTGCTGCCATATCTTACTTCTCTTTTTTGGTACAGATAATCTGGTTATTAAATTCTATGCTGATTCGCTCGTACTTGTTCCATCCTACCCGGTTCAAGGCTTCGTTGTAGAAAATCTTCAGTCTCCTGAACTTTTCCTGATAGTTCTCGCCTTTCCCTAGGAAGATAAGATGGTCTCCTACCCGGGGAACAAGTTCCAGCTCCTTTTTAGAAGTGACGTTGATTTGTTCAATCTGGGACTTCCAGAAAGGGTCGGTCTGTAAGTACAAAGCCAGTTCGTACAGCTCTTTGCGTGCGAACTTTCTATCGATAAAGCCGGTTGCTACAGCTACATGGACAGATGTACCTTGTACCGGCATAATTTTCCCTTTATGATCTATGTAGTAGTCGTCACCGTTACTGCTCATGATTCGTAGCAAAGGAATTCGTTGGTAGACTTCTACGTGTACCTTCCCTCCGGAAGTAAGATAGCATTCTGCTTCCGAAATGAAAGGATGGTTGTCAAGCGCTTTTTCCAAAGCACGTACGTTGATGTCTCCCAAACGTTTGCCTTCAGGATATAGTTTACTGTTCTTCAGGATGTTTTTAATCCCGTTAGGCGTAATATAACCATAGTCAACACTATCCTTTACAGTCAATTCCATACCCTTGCAGACCTCATTGTCAGGCTTGCGGTTCATGGTGGTAATCGCTACGACCAGATAGCCGATTACCAATATCGATAAACAGAGTATGAAAATTCGTTTTATCATTTATTCTTCAGTAATTCAGAAATTTGTGGTATGTAATTGTCAATGTCTCCAGCTCCCAAAGTAATCAGAACCTCCAGATGCTTGTTTTTCAGCAAATCTAACAGGTCTTCTTTCTTGCACAGGCATTTTTCGATACCTGGGCGGAGGTTGTCATAAATCAACTGACTGGTTATACCCGGAATAGGTTGCTCACGGGCCGGATAGATATCCAGCAGAATCACTTCGTCCAACAGCGAAAGGCTGTCTGCAAATTCTTTGTAGAAATCGCGGGTACGTGTATACAAGTGAGGCTGGAAAATCGCGGTAATCTTTTTATCCGGATACAAAGTGCGGATAGAAGTAACGCTCTGTCTGATTTCGGCCGGATGGTGCGCATAATCACTTAGCAGTACGATGCGGTCATTCTTTATCTTGAAATCGAACCGGCGGTCTACACCTTGGAAAGTAGCCATGGCGGTACGGATTTCTTCGGCAGTAGCACCACCTATCTGGGCCAGAGCCATTGCTGCTACTCCGTTCTCGATATTCACATAGACAGGAACTCCCAAACGGATATCGGCAATATTGCCCAAAGGTGAAATGAAATCGAAAGTGATTTCACCATTGGCTATACGGATGTTTTCTGCGTGGAAATCCCCTTCATCGTTGGAGTAGGTATATACCGTTACTCTAGGTTGTACGTCCGGCTGGAGGTCAATCCCTTTCTTGATAATCAGGTAACCGTCTGGCCGAATCAAAGATGTGTATTTACGGAAACTTTCTACGTAAGCTTCGTGGGTACCGTAGATATCCAGATGGTCAGAGTCCGTAGCGGTAATTACAGTGGCATAGGGAGTCAGCCAGTGGAAAGAACGGTCGAATTCGTCTGCTTCAATGACTACGAGGTCACTCTTGTCAGAAAGAAGCAGGTTCGTTCCGTAATTCTTGGAGATACCTCCTAAAAAGGCATTACATGTCACGTGTGACTGGTGCAACAGATGGGCGGCCATGGTGGAAGTTGTGGTTTTTCCATGGGTACCTGCTACACACATACCTCTTTCTGTGCGTGTCAACATTCCTAGAACCTGTGCCCGTTTCTGAATTTCAAAACCGTTTTCACGGAAATAGGTCAGTTCCTGATGGTTTGCTGGAATAGCCGGCGTGTATATGATGAGTGTCGTTTCCGGTTGTTTGAAATCGTCCGGAATGAGTGCAGTGTTTTCTTCGTAATGGATGCTTGCCCCTTCTTCATTCAGTTTTTGGGTCAGTTCACTGGGAGTACGGTCGTATCCTGCTACCTTCTTTCCTTTGGACAGAAAATAGCGGACCAACGCACTCATTCCGATGCCTCCGGCACCGATGAAGTAGACAGCTTTCAAGGTATTAACGTTCATTTTTCTTCTGGTAATTTACGGCTAGCTTATAGACTTCTTGGGCAATGACATTGGCAGAATCTTTGAAAGCCAGCTTCGCAATGTTTGTACTTAATTTTGTTAGTGTTTCCGGTTGCTGTACCGTCTGGATAGCCAAATCAAGCAGTTTCTCTTCGGCCTCCATATCCTTTACGTAAAGGGCAGCATCTTTGTTGACCAATGCTAACGCATTTTTTGTCTGATGGTCTTCTGCTACATTGGGTGAAGGTACTAAAATTACCGGTTTCTGCAATAGGCAGAATTCTGAAATGGAGCCTGCACCTGCACGGCTGATAACCAAATCTGCGGCGCTGTATGCGGCAGCCATGTCGGAGATAAAATCTGTGGTGTGCAGCATAGGTAAGTCTCCGGCCTTGGTTACCGTTGCCTTGGCTTCTTCAATATAGAATTTTCCGGTCTGCCAGATAAACTGCACTCCAGACATCTTGATTTTCTCCAGTCCGTGCATGACACAATTGTTGATAGTCCGTGCTCCAAGGCTTCCACCTACAATCAGTATTGTTTTCTTCTGAGGGTCGAGGCCGAATGATTGGATAGCAGCTTCCCTGCTCAGTGTATGATTCAATAATCCCTGACGGACGGGGTTACCGGTCAGGATAATCTTGTCTTTTTCAAAGAAGCGTTCCATACCTTCGTAGGCTACACAAATCTTGCAGGCCTTTTTAGCTAGCAGCTTATTGGTGACACCGGCGTATGAATTCTGTTCTTGAATCAATGTCGGGATTCCCATCATTCCTGCCATTTTTAAGGTTGGTCCACTGGCATAACCGCCTACACCGACTGCAGCATGGGGCTTGAAATCCTTGATGATTTGTCGTGCTTTCAGTTGGCTCCGTACCAGTTTAATCAGTACACTGATATTCTTCCATAGATGTTTGCGGTCGAATCCGGCAACGGGTAAACCTATTATCTGGTAGCCAGCGGCTGGAACACGATGCATTTCCATACGTCCTTCAGCTCCAACAAATAAGATTTCAATGTCGGGATGTTGCGCTTTCAGGGCGTTTGCGATGGAAACGGCCGGGAAAATGTGTCCTCCGGTTCCGCCTCCGCTGATGATTATGCGTATCTTTTCTTCCATAAACTCTTCCATTTCTCTGCAAAGTTAGGAATAAACTCGTAAAATAGTTATTCTTAGACTTTTTTATACACTTTTTCCTTCAGTTTTCGGTGTGGTAGTTGTTTCATCCGTAATTTCTTGAACTTGTTTGTTGCCTATTTCGGCAGCCTGCTGTAAAAGACTGACTGCGGCAGCCTTTACTTCGTTCTGTTTTTCTGCCTCTTCTGCCTGTGCCTCTTCCTGGTTGTCTACATAACGGCTGACTGCCAGAATCAGTCCGATGTAGGCGCTGTTGATTAAGGTCGAAGTGCCTCCTTTACTGATCATTGGTAATGGTTGACCGGTTACGGGAATGATACCTACGGCCACCAGCATGTTAAACATGGCCTGCAGTACAATCAGGGTTCCGAAACCGATAATCATCAGGCTGAAATAGGTGTTGTCACATTTCCGGACAATCTTGGCGATACAGAAGGGCAACGCAGGCTCCTCCTACCAACCCCAGTTCTTCGATGATAATCGCATAGATAAAATCGGAGAATGCTTGAGAAAGGAAGTCACGTTGTACACTGTTTCCGGGTCCTTTCCCCAATACGTGGCTACTGGCTATGGCGATGTTGGCATGAGCAATCTGGGCATCCTTGTCAATATCGAATTTGGCAGCAGGAATTTCTTCTCCGCTGAAATGGTTTTCCAGACGTGATTGCCAGGTCGTCATTCGGTGTAGCCCGATGTCATCCCAAGTCTGAGCCGGAACTTTTTCGATGATTGTTACGCAAATCAGCACGAAACCTACAGCGATTCCTACCAGTGAACCTAATTGTTTAAACGGTACACGTCCTATGAACATCAGCAGCAGAACAGTGGTTGCCAGCAATAAGGCAGTGGACAGATTCTCTGTGAAAATCAAGGCACAGGTAATTCCTGTCACCCAAAGGATATATTTGAACGCCCGTTTATTGGCTCCATTCTCTTCTTGCAGTCGAGAAAGAATATATGCTACCGTAATAATGGTGGCCATTTTAGCCACTTCCGATGGCTGAAACCTGAAGAATCCCAAATCAATCCATCGCTTGGCTCCATTGGTCAGCGCACCGATGATGAATACGGCTATCAACATGGCCCACGAGAGGGGGAGCAATGCGTTGAAAGCCTTGAACCACCGTGTCGGTATGTTGTGTGCGATAATGACCACCACGGTACCTGTCATCAGTAGTAACATATGGGTAGTGATAGGTCCCCAATGGTCGCCGCTCTTGTATGTCAAGGTACTCGACGCACTGAACACCTCAATGATTGAGATGAGACAAAGCAACAGGTAGATGATCCATACTACCTTGTCACCTTTAAACAGGTTTTTCAGTAAATCCATCTTTGGGTATTTTGATTTATAGTTTGTTTACACATGCTTTGAATTGATCACCACGGTCCTCGTAGCTTTTGAACAGGTCGAAGCTGGCACAGCAAGGACTCAGCAGGACTGTTTCACCCTTCTGGGCCATCTGATAGGCTGCATTTACCGCATCCTGCATGCTCTGTACATCGACAATCGGTAAGCCGAAGCTATCAAAGAAGGCATGAAGCTTTTCGTTGTGCAGACCCAGGAATATCAGACCGGAACATTTTTCTTTCACCAGTTGGGCGATTTCGTTATAATCGTTTCCTTTGTCTTTTCCTCCCAAAATCAGTACTGTTTTTGTCTTCATGCTTTGCAAGGCATACCAGCAGGAGTTGACATTCGTAGCTTTGGAATCGTTGATGTATTCCACTCCACGTACGCGGGCTACTTTTTCCAGACGATGTTCCACGCCTTTAAAATCGCTCAAAGCTTCCCGGATACATTCGTTCCGGATACCGGCGATGTTGGCAGAAATACCGGCAGCCATGGAGTTGAACAGGTTGTGGGTCCCGGTCAATGCCAGTTCTTCCTGCTCCATGTTGAAGGCTATGGGGCGGGTGAAGTACACCTTATTCTGTTCAACGAAAGCAGCCGCGCCTTCCTCTTTCTTCTCGGCAAATGGGTAATATTGTCCGTGTATACCGTATTTATGGAGTTCACGCTGAATGACCGGGTCATCGTTCCAGAAGATGAAGGCATCTTCGTTTGTCTGGTTTTGGATGATACGGAACTTTGCATCTACATAGTTCTGTAGTTCGTAATTATAGCGGTCCAGATGGTCTGGCGTGATGTTCATCAATACGGCAATGTTTGCATGGAACTTGTACATGTTGTCCAGTTGGAAACTGCTCAGCTCAATGACATAGTAGTCATAATTGCATTCCGCTACCTGATAAGCCAGACTTTGACCGATGTTTCCTGCCAGTCCCACATTCAGACCGGCTTTCTTGAAGATATGGTAAATCAGTGAGGTAGTTGTCGTCTTACCGTTACTACCTGTGATACAAATCATTTTGGCATTGGTATACCGTCCGGCAAATTCGATTTCCGAAATAATCGGTGTACCTTGTGCTTTCAGTTTCAGAATCATTGGAGCATCGTTGGGGATACCCGGGCTTTTGATGATTTCGTCCGCATTCAGAATCAGCTCTTCGGTATGTTTCCCTTCTTCCCACTGGATGCCTCTCTCATTCAGCATGTTCTTGTATTTGTCCTTAATTTGGGACATGTCTGAAACAAAGGTATCGAATCCTTGTTTCTGTGCCAGTACGGCAGCTCCCGCGCCGCTTTCACCGGCTCCTAAGATGACAATTCTTTTTGCCATGGCTTTTTATCTTATCTTTAACGTTATAATAGTTATTGCAGCTAATACGATGGTTACAATCCAAAAGCGGACGGTAATCTTCGATTCATGAAATACGCTGTTAGGGCGTGTGAACAAGTACGTACAGCTCGGGTCGAGTTGGGCCATTGTAGTCCGGAAGTGGTCATGAATCGGCGCACGTTTGAATACGCGCCGTTTCAGCCCTTTCTTCTTTCCGGACTGGAAATATTTCACTTGCAGGATTACTGACAGGTTCTCTACCAGGAATACTCCACAGAGAATCGGAATCAGCAGTTCCTTGTGGATGATGATGGCAAACACGGCAATGATACCACCGATAGTCAGACTGCCGGTATCTCCCATGAATACCTGTGCCGGGAATGCATTGTACCACAGGAAACCGATCAGGGCTCCAATGAAGGCACAGATGAAGATAACCAGTTCCTCGCTTCCGGGGATGTACATGATATTCAGATAACCTGCATACTCAATGTGGCTGGATACATAGGCCAGAATACCGAGTGTCACCCCGATGATGGCTGAATTTCCCGCGGTCATTCCATCCATTCCGTCGTTCAGGTTGGCTCCGTTCGATACAGCTGTAACGACAAAGATGGTAATCAGTACAAAGACAATCCATCCGGCTGTCTGGGCATGGTCTCCCATGAAGCCTACGATGTCGGCATAATCCAGGTTGTTGTTCTTGAAGAACGGTATGGTGGTCTTTGTCGATTTCTGATTGTCTGTCTTATGGATGACATTGACAATCTCACCGTTTTTCTGTATTTCGACGTTCTCGCGGATGACGACATCCGGACTCAGGTACAAAGTCATACCGACGATGAATCCTAAGCCCACTTGACCGATAATCTTGAATTTTCCGTGCAGTCCTTCTTTGTCTTTCCGGAATACTTTGATGTAATCGTCCAGAAAACCTAGGGTGCCTAGCCAGACTGTCGTTATCAGCATCAGAATCATATAGATATTGTGCAGTTTACCCAACAGCAGACACGGTATCAGAATGGCTACAATGATGATGATACCTCCCATCGTCGGAACACCTACCTTGTTGACATTGAAAGGGTCAATGGAGGCATCCCGCTGTGTTTCTGTAATCTGCTTTCGCTTTAACAGGTTGATGAAGTATTCACCGAAAATCGATGATATCAGCAGGGACAAGATGACCGCCATCAGCGCTCGGAACGATACATAACCGAACATCCGCGCTCCCGGGAAATCAAATTGCTCTAAATAATTGAACAGATAGTATAACATTGTCTTATCAGATTAATGTTCCTTTTCAAAAATATCCTTTACTATTTCCTTGTCATCAAAATGGTGTTTCACCCCTTTGATTTCCTGGTAGTTCTCGTGGCCTTTTC